>Ga0116152_10000511_pt1 | contig 31340 bp, 28 predicted proteins | sample AD_UKC119_MetaG_FD_89894 | JGI IMG/M metagenome (GOLD analysis project Ga0116152, IMG submission 89894) | Active sludge microbial communities of municipal wastewater-treating anaerobic digesters from Hong Kong - AD_UKC119_MetaG | ecosystem: Engineered > Bioreactor > Anaerobic > Digestate... | reverse complement strand
TGTACGCGGTAATCATCAAGTTCGGAACGCTTGCCGAAGCCCTTTTCGGAAACGACCAAGAGGTTAGAGCCTTCCACGACCGGTGCCATGCCGATGACCGCATCGCCTTCGCGCAAGGTAATTCCCTTAACGCCCATGGTGTTACGTCCGGTGCTTCTTACATTTTCTTCATTGAAGCGAATGGCCAAGCCGTTCTTCGTGACCAAAACAATCTCCTGATTGCCGTCGGTGTAGTTGACGCCAATTAGCTCGTCGTCCTGGCGAATATTGATGGCAATCAAGCCGCTCTTGTTGATGCGAGAATAATCCGCAAGCTCCGTCTTCTTAACGATACCTTCGCGTGTTGCCATGGTGAGATATCCTTCTTGTTCAAAAGAAGTAATCGGAATCACGTTTTGAATCTTTTCATCCGGATCCAGCTGCAAGAGATTAACTACAGCGGTGCCCTTTGCTTGACGTCCGGCTTCCGGGACCTGATATCCCTTCAGACGGAAAACGCGTCCGCGATTCGTGAAGCAAAGGAGTACGGAATGCGTCGATGTCGTAATAATCTTTTCAACGTAGTCTTCTTCGCGTGTGGCTAATGCGGAAATGCCGCGGCCGCCGCGATGCTGACTGCGATAGGTGTCGACAGGCAAACGCTTCACATAACCCAAGTGCGTTAATGTGATAATGACGTTTTCTTCCTGAATCAGCGATTCATCGTCGATTTCATCTTCGTCCGGTGGTCCGAGCTCTGTGCGACGCGGCTCATTATACTTAGTCTTTATCGCCAAAATCTCGGTCTTTATGACTTCATGGAGAAGCTTATCATCGCTGATAACGCTCTTGAAGTAAGCAATCTTCTCTTCCAAATCACGGTATTCGGCTTCGAGCTTCTCTCTTTCGAGTCCGGTCAGACGGCCCAAGCGCATATCAACAATGTGCTGTGCCTGTTTCTCGGAAAAGTCAAAGCGCTCGCGGAGACGTTCTTTCGCCTGATCTTCAGTATGAGAAGAACGGATGATTGAGATAACTTCGTCGATGTGGTCAATGGCTTTCAAAAGACCCTCTACGATATGCTTGCGGGCTTCTGCCTTCTCGAGGTCGAACTGGGTGCGGCGACGTACGACATCCTCTTGGTGCGCAATGTAATGTGTCAATGCGTCATAAAGGGTGAACGTCTTCGGCTCCATACGGCCTTGTGCATCCGGCACGATGGCGAGCATGTTCGCGTTGAAAGCGTCTTGAATCTGCGAATGCTTGTAAAGCTGATTGAGAACGACATTGGCGTTCGCATCCTTACGAAGCTCGATGACGATACGTACGGCCTCGGAACGGTCGGACTCATCACGAATGTCGGAGATGCCTTCAATCTTTTTATCCTTAACCAATTCGGCAATTCTTTCAATCATACGTGCTTTATTGACCATATAGGGCAAATCATGCACAATGATGCGCTGCCGATTATTCTTCATGGTTTCAATATCGGTATGCGCACGTACGACAATACGGCCGCGTCCGGTACGATAGGCGTCAGCAATACCGCGACGTCCAAGAATCTGACCGCCGGTTGGGAAGTCAGGGCCCTTTACCACGGTCATCAAATCCTCGACAGTCGCCTCCGGATTATCCAGAAGCATGACAACGCCATCAATTACTTCGCCCATATTGTGTGGCGGGATATTAGTCGCCATACCAACAGCAATACCAACAGAACCATTCACGAGAAGGTTCGGGAAACGGGCAGGAAGCGCAATCGGCTCCATTTCGTGCTCATCGAAGTTCGGTCGGAAATCAACCGTGTTCTTGTTGATGTCACTCATCATTTCCATGGCGACCTTCTGGAGACGAGCCTCCGTATAACGATATGCAGCCGGCGGGTCTCCGTCCATAGAACCGAAGTTACCATGGCCGTCTACGAGCATGTATCGCATGGAAAAGTCCTGCGCCAGACGAACTAACGCATCATAAACACTGGCATCGCCGTGCGGATGGAAACGTCCGAGAACGTCACCGACGGTGGTCGCGCATTTACGGAAAGGTTTGTCAGGTGTAAAGCCCTGCGTGAACATAGAATAAAGGATACGGCGATGAACCGGCTTCAAGCCGTCGCGAATATCTGGAAGAGCACGATCGGAAATAACACTCATCGCGTAATCGATGAAGGATTTCTTCATTTCTTGCTCTAGGTCTATCGGGATAATTGTGGTTTGCTCAGAACAGAAAACGGCATCCACTTCGGCTTCCTGCGCCTTACGCAAATCCTGACTGGACGTAGTATCTTTTGTCGAATCAGACATGATTCTTCCTCCTCAGTTGTATTCGAGAAATATACTTCACTATTGTACCACAACATATCGCTCTCGCGCACGCGCGCGTAATATTATCTTATATAAACACAAATGCGTGTATATTATTCTGTTCTGAAAATTTGCGCGACAATCATGTTCTTTTCGAGTACAATATTCAAGGTATACAAGAAAATGTTCTTTTTTTCCTATATAATATGCAACATTTTTCTATATAGAATCGTCATTAATAATAAGGAGACTTGTGTGAAGCAGGAGCCATTACAAACCGAGACAGAAGTCATTTATGAAATGCCTGATATCGAGGAGTTATTTGCATTATATGCTGATGACGTTTTGCGCCTGTGTAACGTCTACCTGAGAAAGCATTCTCTTGCCGAAGATGCTTTTCAGGATGTTTTCGTAAAGCTTATGCTGAAGGCGGATACATTTCGCGGTGAAACACCGGTTAAATACTGGGTTCTCACGATTACCCGCCATGTGTGCCTCGATTATTTGAAATCGACTTGGGTGTCCAAGGTGTCCTCATACGAGGAATGGACAGAACGGCGAAATCAAGGAGGCGTCTACCAGAAGCGACGGAAGCCCATCTCCGAGACAGTGGTTGAGGATAAAATTGTCGATAAACTCGATGAGGATTCGCCCCTTTTAAAGGCCGTTCAAGCACTGCCGACAAAGTACAAAGATGTAATATTGCTGCGATTCTACATGGATTTATCCAATGCAGAAATCGCAGAACAGCTTTCCATTACAGAAAGCTCTGTGCGAAGTCGATTAATGCGAGCGCGAAAAAAGCTTGAACCATTTTTCGAAGGGAAGGAGGAGTAACAACATGTTTCGTGATGATTTGAAAAAAGAACTGTCCAACATAAAAGCCGACGACCGTCTTTTGGAAATGACACGTCAAAAGGTCATGGCGGCTCGATTGCAAATGGCGAAGGATTCGCTTGCCGAGACACCGACATCACCTGTAAAAAAGCATGGTCTCTTCTCTTCACGCCGACATGCGTACATCCTTTCCGCGGCTTGCATGGCAGCTCTCGGTTTACTAATCACAACATCGGTTATTCACGTTTGGAATAATCGGAATAAATCGATGTCTAATGATTGTATAGTCGCAACAGACAATGTAATAACGCACGAAGAACCATTAAATGATACTAATACTTCTCCCCGCCCGATGTCTCTCTCAAACGGCGATGAAGACAATGATATCTTCTTCTTTGATAATTATCCGTCATCAATTGTCATTCTTGAAGATGAAGATGTGACAGAAGATGCTCTGGAAGCCGGGAAGCCGGACAACGGACAAAATGAAATAACCATCGGAAGCACGCCAAGTCCGGATGCCCCCGGTCTTGTGGAAGGCTTAGCGCATTCGTCGATTTCTACCGAACAGCGTCATGCATTCACATCGGCACGCAAGACAAAGAACGCGGATACTATGGTCGCGTCGGAAAATTATGTGTACTCAATTTCTGAAGATAGCCTCTCCGTCATCAGATACGGTCTGGATGGCCAATTCATCGAAAGAATCTCCTTTGATTCTCTCGCCGAAGCTAACGAGACAGTCGTCGTAGTGGGGATGCTCTATGACGAGGAGCTGGATATACTCTCTGTTATTACCGAAACAAACGCGATTGATGCATGTTTTGTGACAGTCACTGAAATTGACGAATCGGATGATTCCTCAAACGAATGTATCATTAGCAATTGCTATTCTTACATGCAAGAAGGTAGCTACGCCGACGCTTCCATATCCGGGTCGTCCATTATTTTGGTTTCTGAGAAGAAAATTACAGCATTAACAGCGAATTCCATTGATTCCTCGATGTTTCCAAGAATCAGTGATGGTGATGAGTGGAGTCAACTGCAAAATGGTAACGTTCTCTTTGTTGGCACATCACACCTTTCTTGCTTTACAACGATATCCTCAATATCTCTAATGAATCAAGGCACGCACACCGCCGTGACTTTCGCGAACAATGCGTCAACCGTGAAGATTGATAATGATTCGGTTGTATTTTTGGCCAACATGCCTGCTTCGGATGTGACAGTAGATGACGACCGTACCAAGATTATTCGATTAGCTTCAGATACACTTGCCGCAACTTATTCGACGACTGTACCCGGAAGGCTCTTAAATACACATGCCGTTCAATTTGAAAATGATCACATTCGTTTGGTCACGCTGGAACGCGAATCACTCGCGGAAGGCGTACAACTATTACCAAGCGTATATGTTCTTGATCATGAGCTCGGGCTTTTTGGTTCATTGGTAAAGCTCGGATATACTGAGCCGATTTTCAGTGCGCGTATGGACGAAAAATCGATTACCCTTTTGCCGATTAACGAAAATGCAGATGCTTGTGTTGTTAATCTTGCCGATGACGCACTCCCTGCTATGATGGGTGTTGGCGCCATGCCGGAGTCAAAGATGGCAATCTACTACTTAGATGGCGAGTATCGTTTGGGCGTCGGTGAGAATCTGCTAACCGATTCGACACTCACAATTTCACTCTACGATTATACCGTGGCAAATGAGCCAAATATGGTTTCGTCGATTATTTTTGACTCAGGCAATCCAAAATCGACGGCAACCACAGATGCGGATACGATGTTTATAAATGCAACGCAAAATATATACGGATGCCCGGTTTCCTACACGGATGAGACTGGCGCGGACGTGAATATGTTCTTGCTCTTTACCATCCGACCTTCTGATCAACAATTGATAATCGTTGATGAGATTGCTCTTTCACCGGTAGAGGGTGCCGTCCGCGGAATCATGGTCAACGGACAGCTCTATTGTGTATCTACAAATGGTGTGAATCACGTAAACTACACGCCTGTCACGTAAATTCGGTAGCGAAACAGTCTATGGCTTATTGGATATGACATATCAGTTTTGGTATGACAGCTTTGCCGTAACAACTTTGCAGTAGCAGCTTTGCCGTAACAGCGCATCACGCCGAGCTCCCTCAATACCATCAGAAAATACGATTTAATAGCATCACCCAGATTGGTAATGTCAACACAGACAAAACAGTAGTTATAAAGACGCATTGTGCGGCTTTTGTCGAGTCAGAATTCACCTTCATCGTGATGACGGTCGTGGATGCTGCGGCTGGAAGTGCGCAATACAGAATAGCCACTTTGACGGCGACGGAATCCATGGGCAGTGGTGTCATGCGAAGCAAAAGGAATATGCCGAGAACAATAGCCGGCGCAACCAGCAAACGCAAAAAAGACATCACCCAGATACGAACATCCCGAAAACCTTCTTTTATCGGTAAATTGGCAAGCGTTATGCCGCAAAGTGCCATGCCCATCGGTGTGGCTACCCCGGCAAGTGACGATAGCACCGACATAATCGGAGACGGAATAGAAAATGGCATTGCCGCAAGAAGCAGTCCTACGGGGACAGCGATGACCGGCGGCGAGAAAATGACACGGAGTATGCCCGAGCGTTCTTTCGTCGTTTTTGCGGGCATTTTTCGCGTTTGAGAGGCATCATTTGCTATTTCGCTTCCCGTTTCCGTCGCCGGCATCATTTTCCAAGTCAGCAATAGTGGGCAGACAATGTAGAAAAGAATGCGTACCGGCGTCGTGTATATCGCGATATAAAGGCTACCGACCTCGCCGAAAAGCTCCTCCATGACAGGAAAAGCCATATAGGTAAAGTTCACAAACATGAGATTCATAATCAGGATACGCGACATGGCATCCTTTTTTCTCGTAATCTTATTGAAAATGACGCCAAGCAGAAAAAACAGCCCCATCGACGCCAAGCTCGCAATCAAAAGAAAACCCATGTCGGCAAGACGGTCTGCATCCACGCCGCTGACCATCGCGCGTACTACGACGCACGGGAAAACGATATTGTAGATGAAGGAAGCCAGTGACTTGGCAAAATGTTCGTCAACCAATGACTTGCGTCGGGCAAAATAACCGACGCACATAAGCACAGTCATTTGGAGAGCTAATGTGATTGCCGTCATACAATGGGCTCCTTGTCCGGTTTGCCGCCTTGGCGCGGATATTGCGCCGGTGTCGGGCGAATTTTTCGAATCACAACAACAGAACGATGCATATCCGTTCCGGGAAGGACGAAGCTCTTTAACGTTTCGATTGTGCCGCCTAATGTGACAATGGCCTTCTTTGCACTATCAATTTCTTCGTCGGCGTGCCCCTTCATCGCGAGAAAAATACCGCCGACCTTCACAAATGGCAGACAATACTCACACAGTGTTGGCAGTGATGCGACCGCACGAGCTGTGGCAATGTCATATTTTTCACGGTATTGCTTGTTGCGTGAAGCCTCTTCGGCGCGCGCGTGAATCGTCGTTACATTATCCAAATGCAATTCGTCACATACCGCCGTGAGAAAACCTATGCGCTTCTTCAAAGAATCCAATAAAGTAAGCTCCAGAAATGGGCAGGTAACCTTGAGCGGAATGCCCGGGAAGCCTGCGCCTGTCCCGACATCAATGAGCGAGAGCTTGGCGCCCTTCTTGCGTTCCTCTTCTTCGATATGGCACACCAGTGTCAACGAATCAATAAAGTGACGGATGGCAATGCCTTGGTCATCTAATATGTTCGTTAAATTCATTTTTTCATTCCATTCGCGTAGCATGGCCGCATAAATCTGGAAAGAGGCAATGCTCTCCGCGGTGAGAGGTACGGAAATATCTTCACTGCCCGTCGTTAGATAGGGGGAGATTTGCTTTGCGTCCTCGAGTGATTGTTCGGATATCGTAACCGAAATCGGCTCGCGAGCGGTGGCTGATGTCGACATTGCATCGGAATTCGAGGCAGACTGCGCAGTGCTCTTATGCTTGGATTTCGAGCTTGGCTTCGCGTTCGACTTCGTTGTCGTTTTCGAGCTCGGCTTCGCGTTAGGCTTCGTGTTAGGCTTCGAGTTAGGCAAAACCTTTTTCTTTATGGCTTGCGCATCTGTTTTGCGTACCTCCGGCTTTATCCGTTTGGCAGATGCCGAAGAAACTTTGCCTTTTCCGTCTGGTATCACGGTGTCGTCAGCGCCACGCAGCTCTGTAGAAGCCGTCATGTTTCGTTGCGCCTTATCTTTATATGTCCCCGGATCGGGCTTGATTCTCTTCTTATCATTCATGCGTGCGCTTCCCTACCCTTTCTTTTTTGTGCGTCCAAATAGACGAGAAGGACAGCGATATCTGCCGGTGACACGCCCGAAATACGGGAGGCCTGACCGACGGAAAGCGGTTTTCTTTGCGATAGCTTTTGCCTCGCTTCTAGTCTTAGTCCTTCAATCGATTCATAGGGAATGTCTGCGGCAAGTGCGCGCTTTTCGAGCGTTTCGAACTTCGCGATGCGGTCTTTTTCAAGTGCGATATAGCCTTCGTATTTCAAATCAACCTCGATTGCAAAAACGATATCCTTACGGAGTGCGGGGCGATTGATGTCCACCGGAGCCAAATCGTCGTAGTGAAGCTCCGGGCGCTTGACCAATTCGGCAAGGGATACACCCGATGGCGTTAGCGTGCTGTTGTGCGCGCGTAAAATGGCGTGCAATTCTTCCTTCGGCGCAATATACGTATTCCTAAGTCTTTCTTCTTCGGCCTCGATTGCGGCGCGTTTCTCGCAGAATTTCGCATATCGCTCTTCTCCGACTAATCCAATTCGATGTCCGATATCCGTGAGTCGAATATCCGCATTGTCCTGACGCAGGAAAAGTCGGTACTCGGCGCGAGAAGTCATCATACGATAAGGCTCACTTGTGCCCTTCGTAACTAAATCATCCACCAAAACACCCAAATACGATGTTGAGCGATCCAAAATAAGTGGTGCTTCACCCTTAACATAGAGTGCGGCGTTAATGCCGGCAAGAAGACCCTGCGCGCCAGCCTCTTCATATCCCGAAGAGCCGTTTATCTGTCCGCCGGTAAATAATCCGGAAAGAATGGTCGACTCCAACGAGAGCTTCATCGATGTCGGGTCGATTAAATCATATTCAATCGCGTAGGCATATCTTTGAATTCGTGCATGAGAGAGTCCCGGTAATGAGTGAACCATCTTGATTTGCACTTCTTCAGGCAGGCTCGTGCTAAAGCCTTGTAAATACAATTCCTCGGTAGTCTCGCCCATCGGCTCGACAAATATCTGGTGGCGGGATTTATCACTGAAGCGGACAAATTTATCTTCAATCGATGGACAATATCTCGGACCTGTGCCGGAAATCACTCCACTGTAAAGCGGAGAACGATCCATGTTATTTTTAATGACTTCTCTTGTCTGCTCTGTCGTCCACACGGCATAGCACGGAATCTGTTCCTTCTTCACTTCCACCCCGGCCATCTCATTTCCGAAGGAAAACGGCGGCATATCGGGTTCGCCCGGCTGGATATCCATCTCGTCCTTATCGACAGTCAACGCATTGACACGGACCGGTGTTCCGGTTTTGAATCGTAAAATTGGTATACCGGCATCCCGTAGGCTTTGGGAAAGTCCGACAGAACGGGAAAGGCCATCCGGCCCACTCTCCGTAATGCATTCGCCCATTATCGTACGTGACTCCATATACGTGCCCGAGCAAATCACAACGGCCTTCACAGGATAACACGCTCCCGATTTTGTCTTTACGCCGCAAATGCTCTTGGCAGAAGCATCTTCATTCCATAAAACCTCGACGATTTCCGATTGGCAAAGCGTGAGATTCGGTTCTTTTTCGAGTCTTTCCTTCATCCGTCGGCTGTATTGCGAACGGTCCATTTGTGCCCGAGGGGAGAAAACCGCAGGTCCCTTGGAGCGATTCAGCATTCTTGTTTGTATGGCGCTTAAATCGGCCATCTCGCCCATGATGCCGCCGAGTGCATCAATTTCGCGAACTAACTGTCCCTTGGCCGTGCCACCGATGCTCGGATTGCATGGTAAATTCGCAATCGCGTCCAGATGCAGGGTGAAAAGTACGGTCTTGAGTCCGAGATGAGCGGCGGCGCAAGCGGCCTCGCAGCCGGCATGTCCGGCGCCAACCACGGCGACCTCGTATTCGTCTGCTATATATGCATATTTCGCCGATATGGCGTCATTCCAAGTGCCCATAAAAACCTTCTGTTCCTTTTATTTTCCAATACAAAATCTCGAAAAGATAGTGTCGACGAGCTTCTCACTCACGGAATCACCGGTGATTTCTCCGATTTCTTCCATTGCCGTACGGAGAAGCAAGCATACAATTTCCTTCGGTTCGCCATGTGACAAGACGCGAAGTGCTTCTTTGACATGCTCTTGCGCCGCACGAAGTCGTTCATAGTGGCGTTCCGAAGTGATGATGACTTCCTGTCCGTGGCCTACACCGAGCGCGTCGTAAACCGCTTTTACCATATCGCACATTGCGTCAATGCCCTCGCCTGTCGTGGCGGAAACATTTTGGATAAATGAAATATCGTGTGCATCCTCGATTCCTGCAAAAGACGAAAGAATAGCCTTTTGAACTGCATCGTTGGCTTCATTTGAACCCGTATCCGATTTGCTGATTAACAGACCGAGCTTCGTATTCTTCGAGAGCTTTGCCAAATCGCCAATCATCTCTTCGTGTTCCTCTAAACGGAAATTCTCCGAGGAAACGAGCCAAAAAACAATATCTGCCTCGCCGGTCGCTTTCTTTGCACGATTTACGCCGATGGCTTCGACTTCATCCTCCGTACCTCGAATGCCCGCCGTGTCAATCAGGCGAATCGGGACACCGCCCATTGTCGTATCGACCTCGAGCGTATCGCGCGTCGTACCGGGAACAGATGTCACAATGGCACGTTCGAATCCGGCAATACGATTCAAAAGTGATGATTTTCCGCTATTCGGTACGCCAACGAGCACCGTCGTCATCTTTTCCTTCAATATGCGTCCCTGCGAAAAAGTACCGATGAGCATGTCCATGTCATGAAGGATGGCCTGCAATGCCGCTTCCTGTTTTTCATCGTCTTGCGGATATTCCTCTTCGTGCGGGAACTCGACCATCATTTCCATGGCCGCAAACACGGCGTATATGGAGGAAGAAATACGACGTACTTCCTTCTTAACTGTACCCATAAGCTGCGATTCTGCCGCTTCGAGTGCCATGGCAGAATCAGCCGCAATTACATCCATAACCGATTCGGCCTGTGTGAGGTCAATCTTGCCTGCTGCAAAAGCCTTTCTCGTGAATTCTCCGGGAAGCGCCATACGCGCGCCTGCGAGCAGTAAAACACGAAGAATCTCCTGACGCACAGCGGTACCGCCATGGCAGGAGATTTCAATTGCATCTTCTCCGGTGTAAGAATGTGGCGCAGTAAAACGCGTCAGCATGACTTCATCGATAATTTTATGGGTTTCAGGATGTACGATATGTCCGTAGGCAACCGTATATCCTTGCATTTCAGAAACAGACTTAGCACCTAAAGCCGCGCGTCGCAAAACAAAAACACGATCTGCGACAGTCGAGGCCCCGTCACCCGCCATGCGAATCAGGGCGATTCCGCTCACACCCGGAGGCGTGGCACATGCACAATAAGGCTTATCCGATGCCATGGTTCTATCCGTTCTCTCTTCCTTATGCGCGAATCAGTTTTCTTCGGAAAGAGTAATGACAACTTTGCGATTCGGCTCTTCGCCCTCACTGTGTGTCGTTACGCCCTTTACATTTTGCAATTCGGAATGAACGATGCGACGTTCTGCCGGATTCATAGGATCGAGCGATACGGCGCGACCTGAACGAATAACACGAGCGGCAGCTTTTTCCGCCATAGAAATTAGTACTTCTTCGCGATGCTTACGATATCCACCGATATCCAAAATGACACGAAGGCGATCTTCACTGTGCTTATTGGCAACTAGATTCGTAAGATAAGCGATAGAATCCAAAGTTTCGCCGTGACGGCCAATGGCTGCGCCACAATCCTGTCCGACTACTGTGATGAAAATGGTGTCCTCTTCGCGATAAGAATCAAGCTTGCCGTGAATGCCGATACCGGAAAGTACTTCTGCTACGAAGGAAACCGCTTCATCCTCGGCTTCGCTTGCGGCATCGCCCTCAAAAGATTCATCGTCTCCGTAATAAACGTCTTCTTCCTCTTCTTCGACCATCGCTTCGTCTGCAACATCAGCGGTCACTGTAACGGTAGCGTCCTTCTTACCCATACCCAAGAAGCCTTTATCATTTCCTTCATTCACGACTTCGATTGAAGCCTCTTCACGGGAAACGCCTAGCTCTGTGAGTGCCAACTCAATGGCTTCGTCCACGGTTTTTGCGGACTTTGTAACCTTTTTCTCCATAACGTCTGCCTCCATATAACCGATACGGGCGTTTGACCCGTATCTAAATTACTTCTTCTTTGTGCCGTTCGTCTTGGACGCGTTCCGGTTATACTTTCCCTTTGGGGATTCCACGGTAGCATCTGTCGCATGTGCCTTCTTTGCAAAGGCGGCGGCCTTCTTCTCAGCGAATTCTTTCTTCTTCAATTCAAGCGGCTTGGTAAACATGAAATAGATAATCAGCTGTTGGACAACGCCCATGATGTTACCAATAATCCAGTAGAAGCCCATCGCCGCAGGCATGCTGAATGTGGTAACCAACATGATAACAGGCATAATCCAAATCATGGTATTCATCATTGCTTCTGAGGTATTCTCCGTAGGAACCTGACCCGCACGTGCAGCATTCTGCTTCGCGCGCTTACGTTCTTCCTTCGCTTCTTTGCTGTTCTTCTGACCCGGCTTCAATAATGTCGTCATGCGGTTCATCAATATCGTCGTTAAGAGCACCAAGAGCGGAATAACGAGAAGCGGCACATATGTGCTCGTATTCTTAGCAATATCCATTGGATTCCATGCCGGAGTGACCGAGAGGTCAAGACCTAAGAATTTCATATCAATCATTTGCTCCGCCGTCATGAAGCCCTTATCAATGGCCTGATGGAGAGCACTTGCACTGTTCTGCAATTTTTCAACAATCGGAATATTGTAGGAGTTAAAGCTGCCGCCTGTAGCCTTCAAATTGAAAAGCTCGCCCATGGCAGTCAAGTTCGCACTGGAAACCTGTGCGATGTAACGAAGCGGTGCACGAACGACACCATAAATCGGTAAAATGAAGATAATTTGCAAAATCGGTAAAAAGCAGCCCAATGGTGAGAATGCGCCATTTTCCTGCAAGAGCTTTGTCATTTCTTCATTTTGCTTATTCTTATCATCCGGATATCTGCGCTTGATTTCAGCCTGCTTATCGGCAAGAGCCTGCTGCTTCATTAAAGAGCGCTGGGATGTAACGTTTAGTGGGATTAATAGACCGCGAACCACGATGGTAAGCGCGATAATGGCAAGACCATAATTGCCGAAAAAATTATAGAAAACACGAGTCAGCCAACCGAAAAGGTCAACAAGAATATTATCGTATATTCCAAAAGCCAATACAATGTGTTGCAATTCCATCCGTTGCTCCTATCTAAGTACAAAAAACATGCTGCTTTGAGCCCCTGGTAAGTATACCACATAAGCGTGATAAAGGTCGTTATCCGTTCTACTTGACGGGATCATAACCACCCTTGGAAAAAGGATTGCACCGAAGGATGCGCCATGCACCCATCAATCCGCCCTTTAGAAAGCCGTATTTCGTGATGGCTTCCAGACAATATTGAGAACAAGTCGGTAAATATCTGCATGTCGGAACATGGTTCGGCCCATGCGACGCCTGATAGAGTCGTATAAGATAACAAGCGAGCTTCTTCATTCCATCGCCTCCGAGGAAAGAATCTTCAAACGAAGCAACAGCCGCTCCATCTCTGCCGATACATCCTTGAACGACGGCATCGGCTCGGTGACTCTCATTAGGAAAATAACATCATTTCCCGGCATAATCCGAGTCGACAGCGGGCGATACGCTTCGCGAAGAAGCCGTTTAGCGCGATTTCTCGCTACTGCTCCTTTACGATGCTTGCTGCTCGTAAATCCGACACGCACCAAATCCGCAGGGATTCGGGTCATATTATGCTTGAGGTTCGGGCTACGTTTAAAGACATGAACAGTCAAAATGCGCCCGCTCGCGAATTTTCCTCTCTTATATACTCGAGAAAATTCATAATTAAACCGAAGCGTGATTGTCTTCATGATTCACATCCAGCATGCATTGCAAGTAAAAAAAGGACCACGTGGGTGATCCTTATGCTGCAAGACTCTTTCTTCCCTTAAGTCTTCTTCTCTTAAGAACGTCTCTGCCGGAAGCAGTGCTCATTCTTGCACGGAAACCGTGAACCTTCGATCTCTGTCTCTTTTTTGGTTGATATGTCATCTTCATATGGATTTACCTCCAAGTGTTAGTTACCATTGTTTATCTACGAAAGTCGATACGAATAGCGCTAAGATTATAACCGCAGAATTGCTTCTGTGTCAAGACCTAAGCGCATACGATTACGCGTTCTTTTTTCGCTCCAAAAGGTTCTTCGCCGTCGCACAAATATCTACAGCCTTGAGATGATATGCTTCCATGAGCTTTGCCGGAGTACCGGATTGTCCAAAAACATCCTGAATACCAACTCTTGTCATGATACATGGTGCATTTTCCGAAAGAACCTCTGCAACTGCACTGCCCAATCCGCCGATAACGGAGTGTTCTTCACAAGTCACAATCGCACCGGTTTCTTTTGAAGCGGCAATAATAGCATCCTTGTCAATCGGTTTAATCGTGTGCATATCCAAAACACGTGCATGAATGCCTTCTTGTTCGAGCAGCTCCGCCGCCGCAATGGCCTCGCCAACTAAATAACCCGTAGCAATCAATGTTAAGTCGTTACCGGCCTTGAGCTGATTGGCTTTTCCAAGCGTGAAAGGAACATCGCTACCATACTCGCCATAGATATCCGGTACCGCTAAACGTCCGAGGCGCACATAGAAAGGGCCGTCAGTCTCAATTGCCGCCTTGATGGCAAAGCGTGTCGACGCCGCATCCGATGGCGATACGACCGTCATGTTCGGAAGGGAACGCATAAAGCTTAAATCTTCAATGCATTGGTGCGACGCGCCGTCTTCACCCACCGTAATGCCGGCATGTGTTGCGCAAACCTTGAGATTCAACTTCGGATAACATGCCGAGTTGCGGATTTGTTCGAGCGCTCTGCCTGATGCAAACATCGCAAACGTCGATGCGAAAACAATCTTCCCGCATGTCGCAAGTCCGCATCCGACGCTCATCATATTTGCTTCGGCAATTCCCATATTGAGATGTCGTTCCGGGTAATCCTTCTTAAATGTGGCGGTGTTTGTTGATTTGGATAAATCGGCGTCAAGCACGACAATTCGGTTATCTGCGCCGAATTCCGCAAGTGCACGGCCGTATGCTTCTCTGGTTGCCATTTTGCCCATGATTAAAGTTCCTCCGATTTCGAAATCAATGCGTCAAGTTCAACAACAGCCACATTGTATTGTTCTTCCTTTGGTGCCGAGCCGTGCCAAGAAGCTTGGTTCTCCATAAAGGATACGCCCTTGCCCTTCACGGTCTTTGCGACCAAAACAGACGGCATGCCTTTTTGCTGCTTTGCCTCGGCAAAGCCTTTTTCCAACGAAGCAAAATCATGTCCATCCGTCGGAATCGAATGCCATCCGAACGCAGTCATTTTATCGTTAACGGAGCCGAGATTCATTACGTCGGTCGTCACGCCGTCAATCTGGAGACCATTATGGTCGATGATAACGCAAAGATTATCGAGGTGATAATGCGCGGCACACATGAAGGCTTCCCAAACTTCGCCCTCTTGGAGCTCGCCGTCGCCCATGACGCAATAGACGCGATAGTCTTTTCCGTCAAGCTTCGCCGCCAACGCCATACCGACTGCCGCCGAAATACCTTGGCCAAGCGAGCCGGTCGACATATCGACGCCCGGTACCGTGCTCATGCAGGGATGTCCTTGTAAAAAGGAGCCGAATTGACGCAAATTTTTCATCTCTTGAATATCAAAAAAGTCCCGTAGTCCGAGCGCGGCATAAAGAGCCGGCGCACAATGACCCTTTGAAAGCACAAAGCGGTCACGGTTCGGGTTTCTCGGTGCCTTGGGGTCAACCGAAAGCTCCTCTTGGTAAAGATAAGCGATAATGTCTGTCGCAGATAACGATCCGCCCGGATGTCCCGATTGCGCACGATATACGCCCTCGATAATCCATCGCCTCATTTGCGAGGCAAACCTACGCAAGTTTTTCTCTTGTGTCTCATTCATTCACGTAACCCCCATTATTTCGTGTAATACCGAAATTATTTATATCACCATATGCAACTGTGCATATGAACGATTTCACCGTTTCGCAGATATACCCGCGGAATACGCTTGCCGATTAAGCAGGTTATCTCGTAATTAATTGTGCCGAGCGCGGCTGAAATCTCGTCCACCGATATTTCATCTGTTCCGTTCGGCCCGGATTGGTGTCCGAAAAGCACTACCTCGTCAGAAACCTTCGGCTTCGTCTGCAATTCCGTCGCATCAACCATGCACATATCCATGCAAATATTGCCCACGACCGGTACTCTTTTGCCTCCCATGAGCATCTTGGCGCAATTAGAGAGTCGGCGGGCGTAGCCGTCCGCATAACCGATGGCGATGGTCGCGATGACGCTTTCTTTCTCGGTCTTAAAATTGCGTCCGTAGCTTACGGATTCACCGGCCGCCAGCGTTTTCACATGCACAACGCTAGATTTGAGCGTCATTGCCGGGCGAATGTTGAAATCCTTATAGGGAACCGGACAGCCCTCTGGCATCATACCATAAACAATGAGGCCGGCACGCACCATATCGAGGTGCATTTGCGGAAAACGGATAATACCCGCGCTATTGCAAATGTGCTTGGTCGGAACATGAAGCCCTTTGGCCTCAAGTGCTTCTCCCATCGCCTGAAAACGATTGAATTGACGCATGGTGTACTCGTCATCATTGGTATCAGCCATGGAAAAGTGCGAGAACATGCCTTCGACAGCAATTCCCGGTAGCTTTGAGATGGAAAGAATCGACTCGATAGAGGATTCACCCTCCAAAAAGCCCAGTCGATTCATGCCCGTGTCGTATTTAATGTGAATGCGCGCTGTTTTACCTTCTTCGACGGCAGCCGCGGATACGGCTTTCGCATAATCCAGCGAATAGACAGTTTGTTCAATATCGTGATGAATCAATTCGGAAATTCTTCTCGGGTCTGTATGTCCGAGAATCAATATCGGGGCCGTAATGGCATGATTACGAAGCTCAATCGCCTCATCCAGCATAGATACGGCCAGCTTGTCGGCACCGTTTTCGAGCAAGACCTTCGATACTTCAATCGCGCCATGCCCGTAAGCATCAGCCTTAACGACCGCCATGACCTTGGCCTGCGGATTCGTCATTTCACGAATTGCCTTCATGTTCGAAGCCAAGATATCCAAATCGATTTCCGCCCATGAGCGGCTCGGAAAATCCTGTCTCATAATTCGGTTTCCCTCTTTTCCCACCCTATTCTCGTATAGCATTGAGGATAATAATCCCAAAGCATCGTAGGAAGCATCGCTCGTACTCCATAGTCAGCGGCCGCCATTTTTCCGGCCATGCTGTGAATGTATACTGCGCTGATGGCGGCTTTCTCTTCTTCCATACCCTGCGCCAAAAAACCGCCGAGCAATCCAGCAAGCACGTCACCGGAGCCGCCTTTTGCGAGTCCGTTGTTTCCTCCTGCAATACTATACCACGCACCGGCCGGTGTGAAAATGCTTGTTTGGTGATCTTTTAGCACAAGAATTACATGATGATCTTTTGCATATTGAAGCGGAATGTCATCTCGGACCTTTCCGTCAAAAGAAGGGCAAAGCCGTTTGAACTCACCTACGTGTGGTGTGATTACCATTGGCGGCAACTGTCTATCCCGACGTTCCTGCAAAGATGCAGACATATCATTTTCCGCCAGCATCGTAAGCGCGCCTGCGTCTAAAATCACATGTGCCCCCGTAAGAATGACTTCCTTTAGCTGTTCAATGTTAGATTGGCAGGATGGAACCAGTCCCGGGCCCATCAATACGGCGGTGGAGCGCTTGATTTCCGCATGAAGCTCTTCGATGGAAATCGGTAATCCATCCGGGTCAACTGCGCGGGAAGTCGCCGTCGGGCACAGCGTCATCAGCGGCGCGAGAAGTCCTTGCGCCGTCAAAACATGCACCAATCCGACACCACTTCGTAATGCCGACATCGTGCAAAGATATCCGGCGCCACCCATGCCCTCACTACCGGCACGAACCAAAAGACGGCCGAATGTGCCTTTGTGCCCATCATTCGGGCGCGGTATGGCAAAAGAGGCGACCATTTCGTCGTGAATGACAATCGGTGACTTTTGTCCGTCCATACGCCTTCCTTCCCTGATTCTCCGCCGGTATAAGCGGTAATGCTTTACGCCTTCGGTGAATCCCCGATCTTCTTGAGGTCGAACGGTGTTTCCTGATAGACATAATAATTAAGCCAATTCATGAAAAGAAGCGTCGAGCTCGAGCGCCACTTCATCGGCGGCTCCTTCGTCGGATCATCATCCGGAAAATAGTTTTTCGGCATCGCAATCGGCAAGCCTTTCTTTAAATCACGGAAATACTCGTCACGCAATGTATTTGCATCGTACTCGGAATGTCCCGTAATGAAAATCTGTCGGCCGGAAAGATTGGACACGGCATATACGCCACATTCTTTTGACTCGGAAAGAATACGCAAATTCGGATGCTTCGCAATATCTTCGCGGCGCACTTCAGTATGACGGGAATGCGGCACATAGAAGTAATCATCGAAGCCGCGGAATAGCTTGACCGGCTGTGTATAGGTCATACTGTGCTCAAAGATTCCAAAAACCTTCTCCGGGATATCATATTTCGGAATCCCGTAGTGATAATAAAGACCTGCCTGTGCGCCCCAACAGATATGAAGCGTCGAATAAACGTGGCTCTTGCTCCATTCCATAATCTGTGTCAGCTCTTCCCAATAAGCGACCTCTTCAAAAGGCATATGCTCAATAGGTGCGCCCGTGATAATCATGCCGTCATAATAGCGGTCACGCACGTCCGAAAACGTCTCGTAAAAGGTCATCAAATGCTCGATTGTCGTATGCTTCGGATGATAAGACGCAGTGTAAAGCAAATCAATATTCACCTGCAGCGGCGAATTCGAAAGCGCTCGCAAAAGCTGCGTTTCTGTCGAAATCTTGTCTGGCATCAAGTTCAAAATCAGTATGTGTAAAGGACGGATGTCTTGCATAAATGCACGATCCTCCGTCATGACGAATATTTTCTCTTTTTCCAAAATGCCGGTGGCCGGCAAATTATTGGCAATGCGAATCGGCATTACATTACTCCCCTTCTTTACTATTTTCTTCCAAGAATTCGTTCAATATCGAATTCGGCGGAATGCGATTACTGCTGGCACTTGGGATTTTCGAGAGCCATGTCAGTAGCATTCGTGCTTTCGCAACCGCTCTTTCCTCATCTGCAAAAGGCTTCGGCGGCTTCGTTCTGGACATAAAAACAGATGGCGGCAAGGTGTTCGCTTCATATTGCTCCAGCGAATCACGGATGTCTCGATAAGCCGTCGATGCAATAATGAGCGGCTCGTATATCAAGAATGAATTTACATGATAATCCGCACGCGTCAGATAATCACTGTAGTAATTTTGCTCGGATTTTGTAATCATCGGCCAGTAATCAATAGTCGATAACGCATGTGCGCCACGATGCCGCACATCGCGTACAATGCGACGAAGCATTCGTAAATCATCACTGTCCAAGAGTCGATTATCTGACATCACAGATGCGTATGGCATAATGAAAACGCCCACGTATTGTTCCTTCGGGAAATGGCCGGCAATCTGCTGCGAGAGACCGTGTAAGCCTTCGACAACGACGACACCATTCTCCCCGACCTGCAGGGCTGGTTTATTCTCATCAACAATGCGATCTCTAACCTGAAAATCAAAGGTCGGCGTAACGACCGCTTCACCCGAAACCAATCGTGCCAGGTCAATGCTGGCCAATCGCATATCCAGATTGGACTCCGACTCATAGTCCGGACGTCCATCTTCGTCAAACGGCACTTGAGAAATAGCATAATAATCGTCAAGTGAAATGCGTGCCGCCGGTTTTCCAAGCTCGCAAAGCTTCGTAACCAATCGATCGGTAAAAGTGGTTTTGCCGGATGAAGTCGGGCCGGATACAAATACCACCCGCACACGATCATCATCCGCTACTCGTGTCGCAATCTCCGTCGTTTGACGGATAAAGCGCGTCTCGGCGCGTTCGATGAATTCCTGTAGCTTATATACGCCCATTATTTCTTCTAGGTCTTCGATAGAAATTTGGATTTTATCCGAGAGATTTGCCATGATTTTTCCTCCGCTTCCTACTTATCAACAACATCCGACATGACCAACATTCGGATGAGTTTATCGTATCCGTATTGAAGAAGACGGATTACGATATAGACGAGCCCGGGAAGAATCACTGCGGCAAAGAGAATAACTGCGGCCAGAAATACGAGATATATACCGCCGGAAATAACGCCCAATACGGTCGCAAACGTGCCCGCGGTCTCTACGTATTTACTCGTAAAATGCTCTAGGGTTTTATTTAGGTAATCGACAAGCCAGGTCTTCAAATCCGGAACACCTACCGTCAGCTTCGGACGCATCCAAGCCGTAACAAGCAGTGTAATCAACATGCTTTTCGTAAATTGTACGATAAGAAGCGGAATCTTGCCCCATAACGGAAGTCGATAATAAGCGAAGCAAATCACGGGGGACAGAAAAAAAAGAACCATCAAGAGGACAACTTTTAAAACTACATATCCGCTGATGAATCCGCTTAATGCGCCAGTCCAGTAATTATATAGGACAAGCACGCTTACAAAAAGTCCGTATAGAAAAAACAGACTGGTGTGGCGTCTGTTTTCAAAATCCGTGTCACTCCAAAGCTTCCCTAAAAGTAGACCTTCTAAATAATCCACGGTTCTGCTTTCCCTTTCGTTTCTATTTGCTCTTCTATTGTATCAGAAAAGCGCAATGGAAAAAACCAATGCAGTCAGCGCAAACGAAACGCTGTCTTTGCCGTATGTTCGATGATATTGCGGAAATCATTCCATTTTGCAGGGAAGCTTCCGACTCCGAGCGATTTCAATTCTTCGCCATCGTTGAACTTGATAATAACCGACCAATCTTCCGGAAATGAGCAGCTGATAGCATTGGCAGAGCCGGTTCCACGTGCGTATTCCGTCGCCCATGTAAGTAAATCTGTATTTGGAAGAGCCGCCTTGATTTCTGCAACGTTTTTCGGAGACAATGCACGCATGAAGTCGTTACTCCACAAACGAGTGTCCTGCCATCCAATCATACGGGCATTAAAATCGATTGAAGCCTTTAGACTACCTCGTCGGTAGCCGGATAGCTCTGCCTCGATGGAAATAATATCCTCATAGCGATGCTCCATAGCACTTAAACCCCTTGCTTCTTCCATCCAGATCACCTTGCTGTCAAATTGTACGCTCACTTTATTTTCACTCCAAAAATCGATCCTGCACGAGAGCCGATGACAATCATGCCATTCACCACAATCGGTGAAGATTCCATATTCAACCCGGTACTGACCTCATTGGCCGTGCCCATGTTGCGAAGTGTTTGCAGATACGTGATTCTTTGTCCGTTCTGCGCATTGACGAGGTGGATTTGTCCGCCACTGTCACACATGACAATGTAAGCGTTTCCTGCGTCATCGTAAACATCTACCGGTGAGCTCCACGAATACAGATTCATTTCGTAAGCCCATACCTGTGTGCCTGTTGTCTTATCGTAAGCCACTAAGCGATTACCGCTATAGATACCGTTAGTCATACAATAGGAGAAAATAACCAGATTTGAAATCGAGTTCTTGCCGACAATCGCCGTACCGAGCATGCCGCCGTTAACGTCATCGCCTGATGTCGCACCATTGTGGGTGTAGCAAGATTGTGAGGTCTGCCAAACGACCTCGCCCGTCATAGCATCCAGTTTATATGTATAAGAAGCGCCCATATAATCGAGTGCATCGGTTCGTTGGTAATCGACCTCCGTACCGGTATACAAATACACATGGCCGTTCTCTTCTTCGATTACCGGCGTAACATCCGAGTCATCGTCGAGCTGTCGCGCCCATACGAGGCTCATCGAATTGAGGTCAACACAAATCAAATTACCTGTGTTATCAGATGCATATCCATAATGATCATACACCGCCATAGAGCTCTCGATACCGAGGTATCCGTCTGTGTTATGCGCTAATTCATACTTAAAAACCACAGTCTCCGGATTGATGGAAAGTCGACCTGTTCCTTTATCAAATTCCGTATTCAGCTTTAGCGTGTAAATCATGCCGTTTTCATTCGGATAAATAAGCGTATCAGCCGCCGCACATACAATCGGAGACGAGTCACATGCACCCCATGTCGAACGGTATGCACGCGAATCTAATCCGGATTGGAAATACATGAGCTCACCAGTCATTAAATTGTAGATACGGAAACCAATTTTTCCATCAGCCCCATTACTATCACCCTGTCCAACATAGAGAATTGGATAACCACGCGGGTCCACCGCAGGTGTGCCCTTAATCGTAGCGCCGACCGTAATCGGATCACGGGTCATTTGGCCATCATCCACATCAAAGAAATAGACCTTACCGTCCATCGCCGCGATAATAATCTCGGTTAGGTTCTGCTTGGCCTTCTTTTCCGGATACATATTCATTAATTGTTGGACATCATAATCCCATGACACCGCCAAAGGCTGACCGGTCCAGCCTGTTCCTGTCCACGAGAAGGACCACGACGAGGAGCTCATCGAGCCAACGCCGTTATACTCCCAGACCTGCTCCAAAACACCCTCGGTCACATCAACCGTGCCCCAAGAGGCGCAATTGCGGAAGTTATTACCACGGAAAGAAAGGATACCGGGAACGGTTTGGTAATATAGCGGGTCTCCGAAAGCAATTGGAGTCGTGCGTTCATAGGGAGAAAGAACAGAATCACCGTTTTGGACTACCTGTGTCGCACTTCTTTCCGAAGGTGACATTCCGGCGCCCGGGGTGCCCATTTCCACATTCATTTGCGCGATAGCGGGATAGAGAATAGGATTCTGATATGCAAGACGCTCTTCGACCGGAGTCGGTGTCGGAGTTGCAATAGCGATGCCGGAAGAAGAAGTATTCGCAGTATCACCGACGGATGTGCTATCCTTCGGTCGAATAATCGATTTCTCTTTATTCTGATTACCAATGGTGAGAACGCCAAGAATAACGGCGGAAGATACGAGAACCAAGGTCACAAGGGCCAAAACGATCATACCGAGGTTATTCGAGCCGCGAGATGGCTTATGGAATTGATTATCATAGCGAACGTAATTTGAATCTTTCATGCAAACCCTCATCATCGAAATGAAAATCTTCTTGTGTATTTTCCTATACTATCACATCCGGTGTCGATTCGTTAGAGAAAAATTGCACAAATTTTGCCTCATTTGATGTTTTCGTAAGCATATTTCTCGTTCAACCTAAAGAAAATTGAGAAACACAGACATGTTCCGACCACATTCGTTCGTCAAACAAAAAGAAGAAAAACTCATTCCAGATACTCCATGAGCTTTTTCAATCGGTGATTCATGCCCGACTTACTAATCGGTGGCTCCATCAGCTCACCGAGTTCTTTAAGCGACAGCCCCGGATTATCAATGTGAACCTTCGCAGCTTGCAAAAGCTCGTTTGGCAAAGACGCCGCCTTAGGCGAAGAAAGAAGAATGCGAAGCGCCTCCGTGCGCGCCGCACTGGCATCCGCTTGACGAGACAAATTCCAGTCATCGCAATTTACCATTCGATGCATCTTTGCACTGAAATCACGGTTGATGCGGATATCCTCGATGCGAATCATTGCATCAGACGCCCCAACAAGCGTCAGGAAATCCGCAACCGACTCGAATTCTTTGAAATAAAGAACATGATCATTTGCTCTCGCCGATAACATCGGGCGAATATTTTCAGCATGCAGAAGTAACATCAATGGCTTGTAGAAAATGTCTTCTCGACAAAAAAGCTCGACACGATAGGCCGACTCTGGCTCTGCAACATAGCCATGTGCCAAAAACGCCCCGCGAATCATCGCTCGACGCAATTCTGTCTGGTCCGAAAACACCAAGTCAATCTCATCCGGATCCGCGTAACGCAAGAGCCACGCGTCGTCGTCCGAAGTAATCTCTACCACGTGCAAAGCACCACCGCGGGCTTTTTCCACAGACAATCGAGCCTCTCGGAGTGTGGCAGTGCCTGCCTTTTGGATGCGTTTCGCGATATCTTCGTTTCGAGTCGAAGTAACGATGTACCCATTTTCAAAACGATACCCGAGACAAAAGCACATCGCCGCCAGCTCTGCCTCCCAAGAAGGCACAGAAAGGTTCGTGTTTCGTAATATCTCTTTCTTGGTTTGTTGTGAAAAGGAATCGGGCTTCATCAGGCTTCCTCGGTATTTTTCGGTTGCACATAGCGGGGGTCTTTATCGATATCCCTGTGATGAATCGAAACACGGTAGCCCAAATCAGAAAGCGCTTTATGAATGCAAATCGCCACATAGACAGAACGATGACGTCCGCCGGTACAGCCGACACCAATCATCAGACGGGCCTTGCCTTCGCGGATATAGAAAGGAATTGAATATGTCAAAAGGTCGATTTGCTTTTGAAGATATTCCTTCGTCTCGTCAAAAGAGAGAAGATACTCTTCGATGGGGGCGTCCTTCCCCGACATCATCTTGAGCGTAGGTTCATAGAAAGGATTTGGCAAAAAACGGACGTCATAAATATTGTCGCAGTCGACCGGTATACCGTATTTGAATCCGAAGGATTCGACATGAATATCCATCATGCCTACTTCCTGAATATCAATAATGGATTGCAATTCCTCTCGAAGACCACTCATCGCCATCATGGATGTATCGATGGTATGCGTCGCTCGCGCACGGATGCCGCGCAAAAGCTCACGTTCCTTGGAAATAGCTTCGGAGAGCGAAAGGCCTTGGGAAAGTGGGTGCTTGCGACGAGTTTGTCGATAGCGGTTCACAAGAACTTGATCGTTAGCCTCTAAGAAAATAATCCGATAGGGGCATTCGAGTGATTGAATCTCCGTAATTGCTTTGCCGAAGCCCTTCAAAAGCTCATTACTTCGAATATCAACGACAAAAGCAAGCTTATTAATGGCATATCCTTCGCCGCCTTGTCCTTTTAGAAAAGTTCGAACGAGTTCAGGCAGAACCATCGGTGGTAAGTTATCGATGCAAAAATAGCCCTGATCCTCCAAAAAATTCGCGGCCTGACTCTTTCCTGCACCTGACATACCTGTCAATATGATAACGTCCATGTACTTGATATGGCTCCTCTTCTCAATTATTTTGCAATTATCCAATTATGCGGAATCAGAAGCACTTGAGTGCTGTCTCGTCCACTTACGCTTTGGTGGGCTGTGCGATTGGCGCTGTTGAAGCCTTCGCCTCTGGAATGACGACAACTTTCTTTGCCTTCTTATGCAATTCCACGCCGGTAGTCTTCGGATTGTAACCTTCCTTTGGTTGTGAAAAGCCCTTGCCGATGAAACGAACTTCTGTCTCCAACGAGACACCGGATTTTTCTTTCACAGTAGCTTGAATCTTCTTTACAAGGTCAGCGATATCGGTCGCCGTCGCTCCGCCCTTATTAATGACGAAGCCCGCATGCTTCTCTGATACCTCGGCTCCACCGACAGAAACGCCCTTCAGTCCCGCTTCTTCAATCAAAACGCCGGCATAATAGCCCTCCGGGCGTTTGAACATACAACCAGCACTTGGAAAATTCAACGGTTGGGACGCATTTCTCTTCTCCGCTAAATCCTTAATTGTTGCCTGAATCACTTCTGGGTCACCGCGCTCAAGCTTCAAAACGACAGACATGACTATTCCACCCAACGCCATAAATCGGCTGCTTCTGTAACCATATGCAAATTCATGGCCTTCGATGACATACGTCTCGCCTTCATTGGTAATGCAAAGCGCTGAATCTACAACACAAGACATGTCACGTCCATATGCGCCGGCATTCATGAAAACGGCTCCGCCTATACTACCCGGAATACCGGATGCGAATTCGAGTCCGGTAAGCTCGTGCTTTACGGCACGTGAAGACACCTTGGATAGTAATGCTCCTGCATATGCATGAATATATACGTGATCGGGATCGTCGTCCTTCGTTTCTGTCCAAATACTCGAAAATTTCTCGCCCAAACGAATGACTATTCCATCAATTCCATCATCCGATACAACGATATTCGAACCGTTGCCCATGAGATAGTAAGGAATCTCCAAGGACTTCGCGATTTGAATCAACATGATGACTTCTTTTAAGTTCGTCGGCTCGGCATATATCTCTGCCGGTCCGCCGACACGAAACGAGGTGTGCGTGTTCATCGGTTCATTCTTCTTAAGATTCTCTTCCAGGTCCCAATACCCGGCATCGACTAATTGGTTTCTTAATGTGGTAATCGCCTGCTCACTAACGCTCATCTTTTCTCTCCTTCATCCTGCTATTGAAGATCGGTAACGAACGAATCTCTTATGTATTGATGCCGCCTGGGAAAACTCTTCCCACGAGATCTTTCGCGGCATTGTAGCCCATCTTTTTAACACGATAGTTAATTGCCGCAGCTTCAACGATAATGGCCAAGTTACGTCCCGGTCCGACCGGTATGGTAAGTGACGGAACCGGAATGCCCAAAATATCAGTCGTCTCATCGACAATGCCTAATCGGTCATATGTCTTCTTCTCATCCCATAATTCAAGATTAATAACGAAGTCAATGTTCTCCTGTGGCTTAACAGACGAAACACCGTAGAGCTCTTTAACGTCCAGAATGCCAATTCCGCGAATCTCAATCAAGTGGCGAATAATTTCCGGTGCGCGTCCCAGAAGAGTCGTCTCGGATACCCGCCGGATTTCGACTTGGTCATCGGCAATCAGTCGATGGCCTCTCTTAACAATTTCAAGTGCAGTTTCGGATTTACCGACGCCGCTTTCTCCCAAAATCAAAATACCTTCACCATTTACTTCGACCAAAACGCCGTGCATAGAAATACGGGGCGCGAGTTCCACATTCAAGTACTTTACAAGCGAGCTCATGAATTCACTCGTTGCCATATGGGTGCGAAGTACCGGAATCTTTGTCTTTTTCGCAACAGAAAGTAATTCCTTATGTGCTTCGTGGTCACGCGTCAAAATCAAACAGGGAATATTCTTTTCGAAAAGCGAGAGAAGTCTCTTTCTTCTCGATTCGGAAGAAAGCTTCTCCAAATAGGCATGTTCCATATTACCAATTAACTGAATACGGTCCGGCCCAAAATGGTCATAATAGCCGGCTAATTGAAGACCCGGACGAGTGACGTCCGCGACATGAATACGAATCTTTTCAAGTTCACCCGGAGAATAAACCACTTCCAGATTAAACGACTTAATAATCTCCGAAAGGAAAACACTGGAGTAGGGCATGAAAGAAGCCTCCGTTTTCGTCTATATTTCTTTACCAATTCATTGTAATACAAAAAGAGCGTTTATGGAAACGAAATTCCGCAGAATACATGCCCCCACAAAAGATTCTGCAATCGGTAGTATGCACATCCATTTGCCATCACAATCTATAAAAAAAGGGAAGCTTCTTCCTGTTCGGATTTCGGCTTCCCTAATATTCATTACATTAATAATTATTCGGCTCTGTTCTTCTCAAAAACCATAATGACACGGTCTTCTTTAAAAGAAACACCTGTCGAAAGCGAAACATTTTCAGCGCCGGATAGAGAAGCTTGGATACGACCGCCCTCGTCATTCAAGATGGAATGGAGGTGCCAGCCCTTCTCTGACTTCGCTTGCAAAATCTCGCCCATGCGATCGGAATTGACTTCACCGGTAGCAGTATGTGGTACAACTACAACAGAATACTCTTTACTCGTATCTTGAAGAGAAATCGCTCCTCCGATACCGCCGGCTGTCATAGAATCAATTCTCTCGTTCAGCTTATCAATCGCGGCCTGCGTCTCTTCCAACTTCTTCGCCAATTCATCTCTTTCCTTGGTCATCGTCTCAATCTCACGCTCCTTCTCTTCAATTATTGCCAGAAGCTTACCCTTTTCACTCTCGGAAACAGCAGCTTCCTTCAGCGTAACTGCTCGTTTTTCCGCCGTCAGGATAATTTCCTGCGCCTCAACAGCTGCAATCTCCTGTGCATTCTTCGAATCGGCAATAATCGCCCTCGCTTCTTCCAGTTCAGCAGCCAATGTGGCCTTTTCTTCCGACATTGAAGCCTTCGTGCTATCGCGCGTCGTCGTGAGTGTTTCAATCTCATCTTCAAGATTCTTCTTCTGTTCTTCGAGATTACCGAATTTCTCTTTTACTTCGTCTTCAAGGCTCTTCTTCTGGAGCTCGACGGCCTCGAGAGCCTTCTTTGCTTCTTCCAATTCGCCTTGCGTCTTCTTAAAGCCTTCTTCGATTTCCGCTACCTTCAACGCAGCAGCTTCCTGCTCAGCAATTGCCTTCTTCGCGGCATTTACATAAATCTCAAGTTCTTCGGCAGCTTGCTTCTTTGTCTCCTCGATACCGGCATTAATTTGTTCCGCTTCGATAATCGCGGCATTCTTCGCTTCTTCCGCTTCCTTCAGTCGGTTGTTGCTTGCCTCTTCGACCTCTTTGCGTGCCTTCTCTTGCTCTTCTTCAAAGCTCTTGCGCACATTCGCAATAGCCGTTTCCAGCTCGGTCAATTCGGTCTTTGCCTTATCGCGGCGATCAAATGTATCCTTGGAATCTTCTTCCGCCTTCTTGGCCTCTTCCAGCATTTGCTGCTTCTTTGCCATGGCTTCTTTATATTCTTTTTGAACCTGAACCGCTAACTTCTCCGTCTGCTTTTGTGCTTCAAGAAGAATCGCCTCTTGTTCTTTCGTGGCAACCTTAATCATCTCTTCGCGTTCCGCTTCAGCCTTCTTACGGGCTTCAGCAAGAATCTCATCCACCTGCGCCTGACTATCCGTCACCTTTGCTTGTTCCTTGGTGATGGAATCGCGTACGCTCTGTAGCTCCTTCTCTAAAGCTGTTCTTTCTTCAAGAGCACGCTTGCGAATCTCTACATATTCCGTCTCGATGCGAAGCTTTTCCGCCTCTAGCTGCTGATTCAACGCTTCAATCTCGTGTTGATTCTTTTGCTTCAATTCAACCAAATATTTCTCTTCTTCGGCACGCTTCTCTTTAACACGGCCGTTCACTTCATCTTCATTCTTCTTTAGGTGATCAATTGCTTCCTTCTTGGCCGTTTCTTCGCCCTCGCGAGCCGCCTTTTGGAAGTCGTATTTACACATAAAACAACGGGCAACATTATCTCCCATCATTACGCCACATGCTGGACACTTCTTCATTGTATCTACCCCTTTAATTCGAATTGGTATATTTGATTATACAACGTTTTTGAGAAAACTACATTAGGTTTCTGTGCATTTTGACAATAAAAAAAGATAATCTTTACTCATGCGCGTGAAGAAAGATCATTTGGCAATACTTTCCGCAGGAAAAATGGAATCGCCCATTACGAGAGCAAAGATAACGCTTATGAGAATGGAGAGCACAATAAATACTACAGAGAGAATCGTCATCACCTTACAAAGAGAAAACTTTTCACGGGCAATCACGATATTCGATTCGTGTTCGACTGCGTTTGCACGTACAATACCGACAATCGAAGTCACAATCGAAATAACGGAACAGGATAAAACAGAAATCACCAATGTGACAATACATATCCCTCGCATGAGCAAGCCATCCGGTCTTTCCTTCACATCATAAAATGCTTCCGGGGATGGTGGCGGCGGAGTCGGTCCCGCACTCGCCGTTCCGTGATACTGCGACGTTTGGACCGGAGCGAAAGCCTCCACTGACGCAGTTACAGGCGTCATAGATACTGGCTCGAAAGCGGTAATCGGCGCACTCTGTGCCACTGCAGTATTATTTACAGAAGATATCGAATCTTCTAGCATCTTTCCGCATTTCGGGCAAAACCTCCCGCTATCGTAAGACTGATTACAGGACGCACAAAACTTCGTCATATTTACTCCTTATGCAAGAAAAGACAAAGGAATCCTTTGTCTTTTCTGTACTATATTTACTATTACTCACTTAAAACAAACCGGCTTCTGTAGTTGCCATCATCGATTCGTAAGCCGATTCGTAGGCTGATTCGTATACTTCCATGAATTCATCCATTCCACCAGATAGAGCACCGAGTGAAATGATGCTGTAGACAATCGATCCGATCAAACCCAATGCGAAAAGCACCCAGGTCACAATCAGCAAAATCTTGGCCGTTTTCTTCTTTGATGCGGCTTCTTCTTCGTTTCTCGACTTCTTTATTCCAGCGGCAAAAACCGTAGCGATAATCGAACAAACCAGTGAAGGAAGGTTCGAGCAGCAGCAAAGTGCATTCAAAACAATTGCCGTAATCGAGCCGGCCAGCATGCCTCCGCCCGAAGGTGGAACAAACGTATCCGCGCTACTGGTATTTGATGAGTTATAGATATATGCAGGAGCAGCAGGTTGGGCAGGAATAGGAGTACTTGGCTCAACAGGTGCAGCAACTGGTTCTGCAACCTTCTCGACAACCGGCTCTGCAGGCTTCAATTCAGCACCGCAATTCTGGCAAAACTGGGAATCATTATCTGAAGTATTTCCACAAAACTTACATGTAGACATAATCGAATCCTCCTATAAATAAATCAATATAATAATATTGATTTTCCAATCTAACGTCAATACTGATTTTCCCAAGTATCATGCGTCACGTTTCTCATCTTTCCACAAACTGATATCTCTCTTTGACTCCAATTTGGGCTCTATGGAGCTAGCCAGGTAAAGGGAGAAATAGGGATATTTCGCAAAACGGTATATCCGACAAGCAAAACAACAATCAATACAATCACCCAGCATGGCATCGTTTGTGGTATCCACATAACACGTCTCTTAAAAAGAAGCGTTGTTATGCAAAGAAAATACGCATAAATCAGGAATAGAAGCATGATTGGAAAAAGGACATTGTAATCAATGACCGATGCAAAATCTCCGTGCACCAATGCATGCAAAGCACGTGTATCGCCACAGCCCGGACAATACAATCCCGTTACTTCATGAAATACACACGGAAGTGATACTGCCGACCCATTTCCCATTGGATCAAAAAGAAAACTATATATCAGCCCGAAAGCAATCCCAATCAAGGACAAAAAAATAATCGGAAATCGAATCCAGTTTCTGAAAAGGAGGGGCCCTTTACTTGTTTTATCTGAAAGCTGTTTCCTGCCCATCACGCGCCATACCTTTCCATAAAATATTGACACCATTCTTCATCGCTTCATTTTCGCGAATGAAAGGAATGATGTCAATAAGCAGGAATGATATACGGTATTGGAGGTTCGTAGTAATAAGCGACTTGTTATTAGTATGCGAAGAGCTGTGCCCAGTAGTATGTGCCGTTGCAGTAGTAGCAGCTGACACCCATTTGAGAGTAGTTGCCGTTCATGAGATTCGCTTGGTGAGAAGGAGAAGCCATCCACTCAGCAACCACCTGTGCGGCTGTTGTCTGACCATAAGCCAAGTTCTCAGCCATTTGTGTCATAGAACCTGCTGTCCACCACTTGCTTCCGTCTGGTCTTGTATGTGCCCAAGTTACTACAATCTCTGATGCGCGGATGCTTGCGTCATTTGCCAAAGTGCCGTTCCATGTAACTGGACCTAAGCCAGCGGCTGCGCGCTCTGCGTTCACGTAAGCAAGTACTTCCTGTGCCATTGTGTCATTGTATGTGCCAGATGTATCACCGAGGACCGCTGGAGCTGTCGGAGCTGCTGTTGTTGTCGGTGCTGCTGTCGTTGTTGGTGTTGCTGTTGTTGTCGGAGTAGCAGTCGTTGTTGGAGTGGCGGTCGTTTCCGGCGCAGGTGTCGTTGTCGGAGTAGTCT
>Ga0116152_10000509_pt1 | contig 31378 bp, 28 predicted proteins | sample AD_UKC119_MetaG_FD_89894 | JGI IMG/M metagenome (GOLD analysis project Ga0116152, IMG submission 89894) | Active sludge microbial communities of municipal wastewater-treating anaerobic digesters from Hong Kong - AD_UKC119_MetaG | ecosystem: Engineered > Bioreactor > Anaerobic > Digestate... | reverse complement strand
GGACTAGTGGTAGACGAAATGATTTAATAAATCGTTATCCTGACAGCTATACTAACATATATTCCCAAGTGGAATATCTCCTTTCAGAATTGAACGGCAGGTATGCTGGTGTTCGCGATGCCATAAAATCTTCTAATTCTCTCGTTGAATCAGTGCAGATTTTCCAAAATAGTTTTGAAAGATGCGGTGATTGTAGAGAAAGTCAGCGTATTATATTTGCTTATGATATTTATGCTACTTTCGTGAGTAGTTAAATGGCATTGCAAAATAAAAAATCACTTGGTCAGCATTGGTTACGTGATAGAACCGTATTGGCAAAAATTGCTGATTCGGCAAATTTGGAATCTAATGACACTGTCGTTGAAATTGGCCCAGGTCTTGGGACATTAACTAGTGAATTACTAAAAAGAGCTAGTAAAGTAATCGCGATTGAACTTGATAGTGACTTAGCTCGTAAATTGCCAGGACAATTTCCTGGAAAAAATTTAGAAGTAATTCAGACCGATTTTTTAGATTATGATTTATCCAAATTACCATCGGGATATAAAGTTGTTGGTAATGTTCCTTATTACATAACTGGAAAAATAATTCAAAAACTACTATCGACAGCGAATAAGCCTTCGCAAATTGTTTTACTAGTGCAAAAAGAAGTGGCTGAAAGAATTATTGCTAAACATGGTGATATGAGTTTACTGTCAGTTAGTGTTCAGATAAATGCTGAGGCGACATTAGGTGATATCGTGCAAGCACACTTTTTTACTCCAATTCCAAAAGTCGATAGTCAAGTAGTAATCTTGAAAGTCTTAAAAAAATCATTAATTAGTGACATAGATGAAGCTAAATTTTTTCAAGTTGTAAAAGCGGGCTTTTCTTCAAAACGTAAAAAATTACGTAGTTCTTTGGCTGGAGGCTTAGGAATATCAAAATCAGAGTCTGAAAATTTACTAAAGACGTCTGGAATTGATCCGAATTCACGAGCTGAAAAACTTACTATAACTGATTGGTTAAATCTGACGAACACTATTTCTAAATAACGTTTTTATTATAATTGTTGGTTTGTAAATTGATTCGGAATATTTGAAAATGGTAATGAAACCAACAGTTACATTTTGTTATTAGTTTTCGTAGTGACATCATGAAAAGATAATGAAGACTATGCATTTAATGCTAAATATTTTGATGAGCATACGGTTACATGACGGAATAACAGATGTATTGTTTTAAATAAGTCTGTTACAATATATTTCAGATTATGGAAAAGAAATTATATATTACGACTGCGATTCCGTATGTTAATTCTAACCCGCATATAGGAAATGCCATAGATTATTTGATAGCTGACATTTGGACTAGATATCAAAAACAAAATGGTCACGAGGTTCGTTTTCAAGTTGGAACTGATGAGCATGGAAATAAAATTGCTCAAAAAGCAATGGAAAATAATCTCGATCCACAAACTTATACTGATAGGTCGTATATAAATTTTGAAAATTTAATGAAGAAAATTGAGGCAAGTTACACGGATTTTGTGCGTACGACTAGCCCTAATCATATTGAAGCGGTACAAAAAATCTGGATGCAATTAAAACCTTATATTTACAAAAATAAATACGAAGGATGGTATTGTGTTGGTTGTGAATCATTCGTAACAGATAAAGAAGCAACTTCTAACAATGGAATATGTCCTGATCATCAACAAAGCTACCAACGATTATCGGAAGAAAACTATTATCTAAAAACTAGCGTTTTTTCGGAAAAAGTAAGACAAACCATAATAAATAACGAGATGCAGATTATTCCAGAATTTCGAAAAAAAGAATTTTTGGAAATGATAAAAAATGGTTTACAGGATGTTAGTATTTCTAGGCCTAAAAAAAATCTTAGTTGGGGTGTTCCCGTACCTGATGATCCACAACAAGTGATGTATGTATGGATGGACGCATTAGCAAACTACATAACCGTGTTGGGTTATCCAAACAATCCTGTTTGGCAACAATACTGGCCTGCTGATATTCAAGTTGTGGGAAAAGATATTATGAGGTTTCATACTGGCTTATGGCCAGCAATGTTGTTAGGGATTGGGTTGCCATTGCCAAAGAAAATTCTAGTACATGGTCATGTAAATGTTGGTGGTGTAAAAATGAGTAAAACGATAGGAAATGTCGTCGATCCGAACCAGGTTATTGATCAATATGGTTTAGATGCCTTTAGATATTACTTTTCAAGACATATTCCAACTCAAGACGACGGAGATTTTACTTGGGAGAAATTTGAAAATGCTTATAATACTGAACTAGCCAATGATTTAGGCAATTTGATCCAACGTGTCGCAAGTATGATAACAAAATATCAGTCTGGCGTTATAGGTGATATGCCTCAAGGAGAACACGATATGAATGCTTATCACGAGGCTATTGAAAATCTTGAATTCAACAAGGCGATTGACGAAGTGTGGCTGATGGTTAAGAGCCTCAATCAATATATTGAAAACATAAAACCTTGGGAAATCGCAAAAAAAATTGACAAAGATACTGAAGCTGTTAAACATCTCAATGACGTACTGTCTTATGCGGCTGGCTCTTTGTTACAGATAGGTGATTTATTGGTGCCATTTTTACCAAATACATCTAAAAGAATCCATAATACATTTGGCTCTGGTTCGATCCAAGTTCAAGATGGTGTCCTTTTTCCAAAAATCTACAAATACACACCTGACCCGAATATCACTAAGGCAAAATAATAATGTTAATCGATACGCATTGTCATATCCATTGGAAAGATTTTCCTCTTGATATTAGTGATTTAATACAAAGAGCAAATACTGCTGGTGTTGCTCGAATGATTTGTATAGGTACGAATATCTCCGATTCAAAATTAGCAGTAAAATTTGCCTCGAGCCACAAAAACGTATATTCATCTATAGGCGTTCATCCAAACGATTCGAGAGATAAAATTGAAGATTTAGATAAAATTATTAACTCTAATAATCGATCGATTGTTGCTATTGGTGAGATTGGCTTAGATTATTTTCATAAAAATTGTCCTCATGACATCCAAATTAAAGCCTTAAATAAACAGATTGAATTGGCATTAAAAAATGATTTACCGATAATTTTTCATGTTAGAGATGCTTTTGAAGATTTCTGGCCGATTTTTGATAATTTTATTACAAATGGACAAAAAATTCGTGGTGAACTTCATAGTTTTACGGACAATCAAGAGAATTTAGAAGAAGCATTAAAAAGAGACCTATATATTGGCGTTAACGGGTTTAGTACTTTTACTAAAAATAAAGAACAACAGATTTTATATGCAAATATTCCTTTGGAAAATTTATTGCTTGAAACGGATGCACCATTCTTGACCCCTGTGCCATTTCGTGGTAAAGTAAACGAGCCAGCATATGTGTGGGAGATTGCTAAATGGCAAAGTGAAGTTCGTCAAATTTCTTTTGATGAGATTGCCTCAATCACTACTGCAAATGCTAATAAATTGTTTCGACTTTAAGCGAACAATATAATACTAAAATCTAATAGAGGTGTATGGAGTTTATGCCACCAAATTTTGGCAACGTGTATCTTATTCCCGAAAGCCAACCAGAACTGAAGTCTGAAGAAAAGAAGGATGCTGAACAAGCATCTGTTGAGGATGTTTATAGTATTCTTGATTCAATTTATCAAAGTCAGGGTATAAATGAACTAAAAAATATTCAATTTGAACGATGGGTAAGCCCAGTTTGTGAAAGAATTGAAAGAATCGGAAGAAGTATAGAAGATGCCAGATCTTTAGAAATGGATAGACGATTTTATTCTTATGATTTTGAAGAAAATGATACGAATCTAGTAAAGTCAGTTTTTAGAAAATTATTCCAAGTAACACCCATTAAACAACTACTACCCGTAACTAGAGAAAACCTTATAAATGAAGAAAGTAAAATCGGTAGTCAAATATTCGGAGATCAACCAGATGGTGAAAAGATAAGTTTTTTCTATTATGGAAAAGATGATGCTGACAGGGAAAGGTGGTACTGTAAAAAAGAAAAATTCAATCAAAAAGGCAACCGAGACTACGTAATTATGTGTTTTGAAATTCAAAACAATGCAATTTTAAAAGTAATCACAAAGAGTGATGGTTCAAGAATCGCCTATGAATATTTAAATGGCAAAGAACTTGAAAGTTTTATTCATTCAACTGAAATTTATCACAATCAAGTTATGAAAAAATTGTATGGACACGAAGGCTCTCTCGACGACGATTTTAAAACTTACTCGAACAAAATATCTGCTTAGCGTTTATAATGGTTAAGTAATGGACGAAAATAGTATTTATCTTGATCATGGAGCAGCCACTCCTTTGGACGAACGTGTCTTGGAAGCGATGAAACCTTATTTCTCGCAGAAATTTTTTAATCCTTCTAGTCCGTATTTACCTGCTGTCTTAGTTAGACGAGAATACGAAGAAGCAAAGAGTGTCTTAGCTAATTTGATTGGTGCAAAATCTGGAGAAATAATCATTACTGCTGGTGCGACCGAATCAATCAATCTAGTATTTAACAGCATAAGTGGCCACGTTATTGTTCCGAACATTGAGCATCAAGCTATACTAGCAAATGCTTTTTGCAAAGATAGTACGATAGTTAAATCTAACACTAAGGGTTTAATTTCACCTGAATCAATAAAATCAGCAATTAAACCGAATACTCAATTAGTGAGTGTAGCCTTAGCTAATAACGAGATTGGTACGATACAACCTATTAGAGAAATTGCTGAAGTAATTAAATCTGAACGTCAGAATCGTCTAATGAGAGGCGAGAAAATGCCAATTTACTTACATACTGATGCATCTCAAGCTTCTGGATTACTTGATATAAATGTAGCAAGACTAGGTGTTGACATGATGACGCTAAATGCAGGGAAAATATATGGTCCAAAGCAAGTCGGCTTATTATGGTCGGCAAGTCATGTAAAGCTACAACCACTGGTTATAGGGGGTGGACAAGAAAGAGGGCTTAGAAGTGGTACTGAAAACGTTGCAGGCACGATAGGTTTTGCCAAAGCACTAGAAATAGTAATTCAACATAGAAATTTTGAAACAAAAAGATTAAAAGATTTACGTGATATGATGCAAAATGAATTGATTAATAACTTTCCAGACGCAGTCGTATCTGGTCATCAAAAGCATCGACTCGCAAATTATCTTCATGTTGCTTTTCCAAGAATTGATGGCGAAAGATTGGTATTTATTTTAGAAAATAGGGGTGTTTTAGTTGCTACTGGGAGTGCTTGTTCCGCAAATAAGGCGAATCGCTCTCATGTATTAGATGCTATAGGACTATCGGATGAAATTGCCAATGGAAGTATTAGAATTACTTTAGGAAGATTGTCTACTCAAGACAATATTAGAACTGCTACTGAAATTATTATCGAAGAAGTAAGAAACGAATACAAAAGGTTAAATACATGATCAGGCGTTTAATTTTATTAGCATTAACGATTTTTTTGATTATTTTTGTAATTAATAATTTTTTATCTAGTTATGATACAAAAGAATGTGGCGTCAAGCCAGCTAACAAAGTAAACTGTCAGACCGTTGATGCTATAGTGGCGATTAGCGGTGGTGATACTAATGCTAGAGCTGATACTGCGATTGAATTATTTAAAAATGGTTGGTCAAGTAAATTAATATTTGCTGGGGCTGCCAAAGATAAAACCGGTCCAAGTAACGCCTTTGCTATGAAATCCAGAGCTATAGAATCTGGTATTTCAGAGGAAGCGATTATTATTGATGAATATTCTGAAACGACCAAGCAAAACGCCACCAATACTCAAGAAATATTCATTGATAATGACATTCGATCAATAATTTTAGTGACCTCTCCCTATCATCAGAAACGTGCCAGTTTAGAATTTGAAAAAAATACAAACGTGTCGGTATTTAACCATCCAGTAGTTGATGACAAAGATTGGCCATTATCTTGGTGGACTACTCCGAAAGGCTGGTGGTTAGCTGGTGGTGAAATAGTAAAAATAGCAATTTTTTACACTTTGGATAGGTAATATGCAAGATAGAAAAAAAGTTTATATCGGTATGAGCGGGGGTGTTGATTCTAGTTTAACAGCATCACTTTTAGTTGAAAAAGGTTACGATGTAACTGGCGTATATATGAAAAACTGGACTCAGGATTTGCCTGGTATGAAGTGTCCATGGGCCGATGATTTGGCTGATGCAAAACGAGTAGCTGTAAAATTAGGTATCGACTTTAAGGTATTTGATTTTGAAAATCAATACAAGCATAAAGTCGTTGATTATATGATTGAAGAGTATAAAAAAGGCCGAACTCCTAATCCTGACATTATGTGTAATCAAGAGATAAAATTTAAGTTGTTTTTTGAAATTGCTTTTGAACAAGGTGCTGATTTAATCGCGACTGGTCATTATGCCAGAGTTATGGATAGTTTATTGTTACAAGCGGTCGATAAGAATAAGGATCAGACATATTTTTTGTATCGCGTAACAGGTGAGGCATTGGGGCGGACTTTATTTCCTATAGGTGAATATACTAAAAAACAAGTTCGAGAAATGGCTTCGGAAAGAGGTTTAATTACTGCTAATAAAAAAGATTCGCAAGGGATATGTTTCGTTGGGCAAATTGGCATTCGCGAGTTTCTCAGTCAATATGTCGACCTCAATTTAGGTGACATTATTGACAAGAACACTGGAAATATTATTGGACGACATGACGGTGCAATTTTTTATACGCTTGGACAAAGGCATGGATTGGATATTGGAGGCGGTTTGCCATATTATGTTGTTGGCAAAGATATGGACAAAAACGAAGTATATGTTACTACTGATTTGAATGATGATAATTTATGGAAAAACGAAATCATATTAAAAGACGTTCATTGGATAAATGAGAAGCCGATTGCTGGAAGATATCAGATTCGGGTTCGTCATCGCTCACCATTAAATGAGGCTTCGTTAAATTTTGATGATGAAAAAGTAATTATAAAACCAGAAAATTCTGAACGTGCCATTGCTAAAGGACAATCAGTCGTTATCTATGATGGCGAAATCTGTTTAGGTGGTGGAGTTGTCGATTGACATAATATATTTATAGTGATATAATATGAGTATGGATTATTGAGATAGTACTCGGTTCTTTAAAATATATGAAAGGTTGTGAAAAATTTGCTGTTTACTTCATCAACTGACGAAACAAGATGTTTTTCTTTGTTGGGAATAAATATTATAATTTTGTCAGAAAATTGGGAAATTTTAAAAGAATTTTCTCGGCTGAACTGCGTCAAGAAAGCACAAGAAATCGTATCTTATGCGATGGAAAGTGCAGAAGAAGATTTGGACAATATAAGAAATACTATATTTTCTTCTTCAAGAAGAAACATTGAATTTTTCTTCGAAATGAACAATGATTTATTCGAATTGGAACAACAGTTTTTGGCATTGATATCTATGGGTGATTTCAAAGGATTTTTACCTATAGATACTATACCTAACGAACTTTAACTCTCTATCAATTAATCCTACCCCGTCATAATGACGGGGTATTTTTTAGCTAATTTATTTTTGTTTTGTTATAATCAACAGATATGGATGCTCAGCAAATTAGAAAAGAATATTTGAAATTTTTAAAAGAACGTGGACACGCGATTATTCCTCGTTCAAAATTGGTACCAGACAATGATCCGACAACATTGTTTACTGGAAGTGGTATGCAACCGTTATTGCCTTATTTGTTGGGAGAAAATCATCCAGAAGGTAGTAGAGTTGCTAATAGCCAAACTTGTATTAGGGCTCAAGATATTGAAGAAGTTGGAGACAATCGTCATACTACTTTTTTTGAAATGCTCGGAAACTGGTCGTTCGGCGATTATTTTAAACGGGAACAACTTAATTGGTTCTGGGAATTTTTAACTGAGAAAATTGGTCTTGATCCGAATAGAATATATGTAAGTTGTTATGGCGGTGACGATTCATTAGGGGTTCCGAAAGATATTGATAGTGCCACAATTTGGACGGAAATATTTGAAAAAGCTGGTCTGGATGCTGAGCAAATTGATCTCGGTAGCGTACAGAGGGGTGGGGAAGTCGGTGGCCAAGATGCCAGAATATCATTTTATAATGATAAAAATTGGTGGTGTCGTGCTGGTAGTGCTGTTGATATGCCAAATGGGGAACCAGGTGGTCCAGATAGTGAAGTATTCTATTTATTCCCATCGGTTGAACATAATAAAGAATATGGTGAACATTGTCATGTAAACTGCGACTGCGGACGTTTTATAGAACTTGGGAATTCGGTATTTATGGAATACGTCAAGACACAAAATGGTTTTGAAAAACTTCCAAAACATAATGTTGATTATGGTGGCGGTTTAGAAAGAATTTCAGCTTCAGTGTTAGATACACCTGATGTTTATAAAATCAGTCTTTTTTGGCCAATAATTGAAAAAATCGAAGTACTGAGTGGTAAAAAATATGATAGTTATACAAATTCTATGCGAGTCATAGCTGACCATTTGCGTGGTGCGACTTTCTTGGCGGTTGATGGTATCGTTCCAAGTAACAAAGAGCAGGGTTATGTTATGCGTCGTCTAATTCGTAGAGCGATACGTTTTGCGTTTGACTTAGGTATTGAGCAAAACTTTCTTCAAGAAATCGTTCCAGTTATCTCTGGGCTTTATGAAAATGACTATCCAGAAGTCGCAAAAGCTCGAGAGCAGGTGATTGAAATTTTGACTCGCGAAGAAAAATTGTTTAGAAAAACTTTACAGCGTGGCCTAAGAGAACTTAATAAATATAAGAATGGCTTAACTGGTACGGATTTGTTTTTGTTGTATGATACTTTTGGATTTCCTATTGAATTATCGACCGAAGAAGCTTTTAAACAAGATATTAAACTCTCAGACAATTGGCAGAAAGAATTTGAATTTAAAATGAATGAACAACGAGAACGTAGTAAGACTGCATCAAAAGGTGTATTTAAAGGTGGTTTGGGCGGACAGACTGATATTCATAAAAAATATCATACAGTTGCACACTTAATGGGGCAGGCTCTTAGAATAGTCTTGGGTGAGGAAGTAGCACAACGAGGTAGTAATATCACTGAAGAGCGGTTGCGTTTTGATTTTTCATATCCAGAAAAAGTATCTCCAGAAAAACTAAAACAAATAGAAGATATCGTCAACGAGCAAATAGAAAAGGATTTGAAAGTAATTTGCACGGAATATACGCTAGAAGAGGCTCGTGCTATTGGTGCATATGGTGAGTTTGGTGATAAATATGGTGAGAAAGTTAAAGTATATTCGATTAAGGCCGAAGGCCAAGATAAGCCTTTCAGTATAGAAATTTGTGGTGGTCCGCACGTTGAACATACTGGTCAAATTGCAGAAAGTGAATTCGATTCTAGCGACTCATCGCAAAAGAAAAAATTCAAGATTACAAAAGAAGAATCTTCATCTGCTGGTGTCCGACGTATTAAAGCTATTTTAGTTTAAAAACTATTATAAAAATAGAAAAAAACACAAATTATGATATAATAATTATATCCCCAATGGATCGACGATGCGCAAGTTCCTAAAAAGGAGTTCGTCGTTTCGCTGCCCGCACCTTTACAAGGAGGTGTATATTATCGAGAAAAGAAAGACTCTAGCTCTGTTTGGACTGCTAATTTATTGTCTAGTTATTGTGTCAATAATCACAGTAACGAAAACTGACAGTATTTATTTTTCCAAACAGAACAGTGATGATGTGAAGATATCATTAAAGCCTTCATACATTACTGTGAAAAAAGTCTCAAATTCCTCTGTAATAGAAAACAGCGAAGAGGAAATATTACCAAATATTACAGTAGAACAGGAAGAAAAAGTTGCCTCAGAACGCACCGCCGGTATTCTTGTCAGTAGAAATAAAAGCAATGACAGGATAATACCAAAGGTAACAGGCTCTGACACCGTAATTTCGATAATTCGTGAAGTTGCGGTATCTGCAGGTTGTACGGAGCAGGAGACAGAAATGCTATTATTTATAGCTTCTAAAGAATCAAGTCTTCGTCCTGATGCGGTCAACTTAGGCGGGCAATGTATTGGCCTGTTCCAGTTAGATTCAAACAAGGGTTCAAGAGCCCAGAGAATCGACCCATACTGGAATACTACCAAAGCAATTAGCTATATGAGGGAACGTTATGGTAGCATCAGTGATGCCTATTCGTTCCGATTAGCTAATAATTGGTACTAACAGCCAAGCCGATATTCGATGGGGATATAAAGGATCGTTACTTGCAGACGATCCTTCTTTTTTTGATTTGTCTATTTTACAAAATTACTGGGAGACCAGCTTTGATTGTTATATAATAGTTTATGTTTATGGTATTCAATAAATTAAAAAAGATAAAAAAAGAACATTCAGACGATGATTATATCGTCGCACTTGATATTGGTACTGAGTATGTCAAAGCTTTAATTGCAAAAATTAATGACGATAAGCTGGAAATTATCGGTATGGGGCGATCCCATCAAGAACTCGGAGATATGTATTTGGGTGCGATTGCTGATATTTCTGGAGTTGTTCGTAATTGTGAAGAAGCTTTGTCTCAAGCCGAAGAACAAGCTGGTTTACAGGCTAGACGGGTTGTTATTGGTATTGCAGGAGAACTTGTTAAAGGCGTAACTAATACAATCCGTTATCGTCGTCCACAACCTGAACGACCTCTTGATGTTTCTGAAATGCAATTTATTATTGAAAAAGTCCAAGAGCGTGCTCAAAGTAAGGCACAAAAACAGATTGGAATTGAAACAGGGAATGCTGATGTTGAAGTGAAACTTGTTAACAGTGCTTTGGTGAGCATTCATATTGATGGCTATAAAGTTAGTAATCCGATAGGCTTTCAAGGTCATGATGTGGCTGTTCAGATATATACAGCGTTTGCACCAATGGTTCATATCGGTGCCTTAGAACGTGTTGCCGAAGAATTATCTCTCGAACTCTTAGCTGTTGCAGCTGAACCTTTTGCCGTTAGTCGGAGTGTGCTAGGAACAGATGCGAATAGTAATTTTACAGCTATCTTAATCGATGTCGGTGGTGGTACGACTGATATTGCTGTCGTAAATGATGGTGGCGTTGAAGGAACAAAAATGTTCGGAATTGGTGGGCGTAGTTTTACGAGAACGATTGCTAGTGATTTAGATATTTCGTATGAATCTGCAGAAAAACTAAAGATAAATATTGAAAATGATCAAATCAAGCCGACTGTGGCCAAGGACGTTAATGAGGCTATTGAAAAAACTATGGAAGTATGGATTTCAGGAGTTGAATTGGCATTAAGCGAATTTGATTCGGCCGATCATTTACCTAACAGGATATTATTATGTGGTGGTGGTGCTAGCCTTACGAAACTCGTAGATGCTCTCAAAAGACAGAATTGGCACAAAGATTTACCGTTTACTAAAAAACCGACAGTCCATTATATAAATCCTTCTGATGTGGTTAATATTTCTGATTCTACTGATAGTGTTAAAGACCATACTTTTATTACTGCGATGGGTCTTCTGAGGGTTGGTTATGATACATTGATTGGTAATAGCGAAAGCGACTCAATAAAAGAGAAACTAAATCGGATTTTAAGAGTATGAAAAAAGATGTAATTTATATTGATACAGAAGACGACATAACGGCTATCATTGGAAAAATCAAAGAAAGTCGTGAAAAGATTGTTGCTATTGTGCCACCAAAACGCATTGGTGTTCTTCAAAGTGCTGTAAATTTACGATTATTAGCTCGTATGGCCGAAAATGGTGGCAAACGTCTTGTTATTATTACCAATAATAAGGCCTTGACAGCTTTAGCTTCTATGTCACAAATTCATATTGCCAAAAATTTACAATCTAAACCCGAAGTCGCAGAAATTCCTGCTCTAGAAATTGATGATGGTGAAGATATTATTGACGGTATTAAATTACCTGTTGAAGATTTAGTAAAAGCGTCAGGTGAAAAAACTGAAGTTAAATTCAAGAAAAACGAAGAAAAAGAAATCGACGAAACGATTGAAACGATTAATGTTGAAGATGAGACCGTTACGGAACCCAAAGATAATCCGAAATCTGAGTCAAAAAACAAAGTTAAAGTACCTAATTTTACACAATTTCGCAAAAAATTCTTTTTGGGAGCTGTGGCTTTTGTTATTTTTGTCATTTTCTTGATATGGGCTAATACTGTCGCACCTTCTGCAAAAATTATCATAACTGCCAAAACTGAAAAAACACCTGTTAGTATGTCATTAAATCTTGTCGGTTCATCTGCAACCGATACGACTAAAAGCACTGTCCAATCTATTACGAAAGAGATAAAAAAATCTGTAAGTATTGATTTTGTAGCAACTGGCAGTAAAGAAGTTGGCGAAAAAGCTACTGGAACGCTTACTCTAAGTAATTCACACGGCGATCCGATAAATGTTCCAGTAGGCTCGACATTCAAGAAAGGCGATTTCAATTTCTTGACCGTCGCAAGTGTCGATGTTCCGGGAGCAGGTGTAGATCACGGAGAAGTTGTCAGTGGTCAGATAAATATTGGGATTGTAGCCGAAGAAGTCGGATCAAAATACAATCTGTCAGAGGGTAGTTATATATCTTATATTGATGATATTTCGGCTTACGGTTCTGCTACTAATGGTGGAGAAAGTCATACTGCAACAGTCGTAACTCAAGAAGATATTGACAAAGCAAACCAAGCTTTACAAGCTCTTTCGACAAAAACCTATAAGGACCAACTAGCTAAACAGTTTAGTAATGGTGAATTTGTCGTTAGTGATAGTTTTACAGTAGATCGAGCAGTTCCCGTATCGGCACCTGAACTTGATAAAGAGGTGATAACAGGTAGTAAAGCAAAATTATCTTCAGAAACAACCTTTAAATTGACTGCTATTGCAAAATCCGAAATAGAGACATACTTAAAATTAGCAATTAATAAACAAATAGATAATTCAAAATTGCAACGTATTTATGATAATGGATCGGATACGGTAAAATTCTCTGGATATTTCGTAAGTGATCAAACTGCGATTGTAAACCTGACAGCAACTGGAAAAATCGGTCCAAATATAGATGAAACTTCAATCAAAAAACAAGCAGTTGATAAGCGTTACGGTGATGTCCAGTCTACTTTAGAAAGAATCGAAGGAGTTAGTGATGTTGATATTAAGTTTTCATATTTTTGGGTAACTAAGGTCCCGAAAGATTTAAATAAAATTGATATCGAGTTTACTGTAAAAAATGACTAATAAAATTAATCTGGTTTGTTTGGATGTGGGAGAAAAACGGATTGGCGTTGCCGTTGGCGATTCGGATGTACGTATAGCGGTGCCTTACGATACTATCGAAGTTGACGGTAATGAGTTGGAGGCTATCGCTGAAATTATCGTAAGAGAAAATGCCGAAATAGTTGTCATTGGTTATCCCAGAAATCAAGCTGGTGAACCGACTGCTCAGACTAAGTATGTTGAAGAATTCGCTTCAGAACTTTCTGAAATGGAGCAAAAAGTTGTTTTTCAAGACGAGTCTCTTACTAGTGTTATTGCTGAAAAACGATTGGAAAGTTTCAAAAAACCTTACAAAAAGTCAGACATCGATTCCCAAGCAGCATCAATAATCTTACAAGATTATATCGAGGCCAATTATGCTTGAAGAAGAAAAGAATATAAAAAATGAAAATAATTCGGAAAATGAAAATACCACTACTTTTCAGCCGATCGAGGGACAACCAAGTGGTTTAGAAAAAGCGACTAAAAAAACTAAAAAAAAGATAATAATATGTTTATTACTCGCAATTTTATCAATTTTAGTTATTCTTTTAATTGTAGGAATTGTCTGGTTTAATATTCAACTTAAACCCTATTCTAGTGGTATTAGCGAAGCAAAAACTGTGAAGATTGTCGCTGGTAGTACGAGCAGTCAGATAGGCAAAGAGCTTGAAAAGCAATCTATCATCAAAAATGCCTTGGCTTTTGATATTTACACTCGTTTGAATAACAAAAATAACCTCTTGAAAGCTGGGACGTATCGCCTGTCTCCATCTGAAAGTACACCACAGATTATAAAGCATCTAACAGAGAGTTCATCGCTGGATACGTTTAATATTACTTTTTATAATGGGGCAACACTTGTTGATAAAACGGACAGAAAAAACAAGTACGATGTCACTACCGTATTTAAAAAAGTTGGGTATACTGAAAAAGAAATAAATGAGGCACTAACAGCTGAATATAACGGACTTTTATTTGCGGGTAAACCATCGACAGCTGATATTGAAGGCTATGTCTATGGTGAAACGTATGAATTTAATACAGGTGTTTCAGTCAGAGATATCTTACAAAAAACTTTTGATGAATTTTATAAAATAGTAGATAAAAATAAGTTGATTGAAGGTTTTGCTAAACATGATTTAAATTTGTATCAAGGCATAACTTTAGCTTCGATAGTTCAACGAGAGTCGTCTAACCCCGAAGATCAAAAAAAAGTGGCCCAAGTCTTTCTTTCTAGGTTGAAAATTGGAATGAGTTTAGGCTCGGATGTTACTTATCAGTATATTGCTGACAAAACTGGCGTACCTCGCGATCCGAACTTGGATTCACCGTATAATACGAGAAAATACGCGGGGTTACCACCAGGACCGATATCATCTCCTGGGTTGACGGCACTATTAGCTGTAGCTAATCCAGATAATACCGATTATTTATTTTTCGTGGCTGGCGATGACGGAATAACGCGTTTTGCACGTACGGAAGCAGAGCATAACACAAATGTTGCAAATTACTGCAAAATATTGTGTTCTACTTTTTAAATTGACTTGTAAAACGAATATTGATAAAATAACTAGTGGCACATTGTGGCTACGTCTACCTTTATCAATGAATTCATTGGATCTATGGGTGGGAAGCACGAAACCAAAATGAGCTTACCGACAAATGTCGTAAGGATGCAAATAATCTTTGAATATTAAATAGCAATGGTCGAATTGCGTCCCGTTCTATGATTAGAAACAAGACAGAGTAAGGTATAGCCTTTGTAGCAATACAATTGGCAGGAGATTGATTATTCGTAAATCAAAATTTAAAATAAAACCATCAACTGTGGTGGTTTATGTGGGTTTTTTTGCACTTGTTGTTTCTTTGGTTTCAGTTGGTTATCACGAGCCGAAAAAGGTTTCAACAGTTGCAAATACTGCAATTAGTAGCGATGTCTTAGTTGATAAGACTTCGGTAGATGATGTTGTTGAGACTGCTGTGGCTGCTGATGTTGCTCAAGTGGCTAACTTGCCAATAGCAAATATGATATCCAATCTGGCAGTATCAACCCAAACTAAAAGCGAATATATGCAGATTGATACAACAAATATCGTTAAACCCCAAATAATTGAGTCAACTATACCTAATCGTTCGGTCATTATGCATGATGTCAAAGAAGGTGAAACCATCGATACTTTGACTGCAAAGTACGGTATTTCTAAACAGACTATAAAATGGGCTAATAATAAGACGTCTGATTCAATAGGTGTTGGTGAAGTTCTAAAGATTTTACCTATTGACGGTGTTCTTTATACTGTAAAAAGTGGCGATACCGCTGAATCTATAGCGAAAAGATATGATGTGGATCAAACTCGTGTAATACTCTATAACGATCTTGAAGTTAGTGGCTTATTGACAAATACAGAGATAATATTGCCGAACGGGGTTTTACCGAACGAAGAAAGACCAGGCTACGTTGCTCCATCTGCTAGATATAATTACGGTGTAGCCTACGGATTTGCCGGTGGTGATGTCAAATATCTAAATTCACCGCCGATTATGAGCGATGCAGTAAAAGCTTATCTGCCACATCTAAGTAGTCTATACCAATCATCCCCAGGTAACCCTATGAATACTTGGTACACAGGCCAATGTACGTGGTGGGCCTGGGAGCGCCGTGTTGCTTTGGGAAGACCGTTACCATACGGTGTTTCACTTGGGAACGGTGGCGATTGGGCTCAGTTTCTCAAAACGCGTTATGACTATTGGGTTGATAAAAATCCAAAAGTCGGAGCTGTTTTTGAAAGCCCTGGTCACGTAGGAATCGTTGAACGATTTAATTATGATGATAATGGCAATAGAGTGTCACTTACTACAAGCGAAATGAATTGGGACTACGTTAAATATTTAGTAGTCGAACGTACGATACCGGCAAGTAACTTTAGTGATTTTAATTACATTCACAATGTGAAGGGATAATCGCCTCTGTTAATCTTGGGGCGATTTTGATATAATAATCATAATATGTTTGTTGACACTGCCAAAGTATTTATTTCAGCAGGTAAGGGCGGTGATGGTGCCGTTAGTTTTCGTCATGAGAAATATGTAGAAAAAGGCGGTCCAGACGGTGGTGACGGTGGTGATGGTGGTGATGTTGTTTTTGTTGCAACAAGCGATCTTAACACATTGGTTGATTATCGTTACAAGCCTGAACTAAAAGCACAGGTTGGCGAAAATGGTTCAAAACGAGATCGTCATGGTGCTTCAGGCGAAACTCTGTACGTAAAAGTACCAGTCGGCACTATTGTTAAGCGTAATGATGAAATAATCGCAGATTTGACTTTTGAGGGAGAAGAAGTAGTAATAGCTTGTGGAGGACGAGGAGGTTTTGGTAATGCTCATTTCAAAAGCTCAGTACGTCAAACTCCCCGAATGGCTGAAAAAGGCGAACCTGGTGAATCATTCGAGGCCGAACTTGAACTTAAATTATTGGCAGATGTTGGTTTAATTGGTTTTCCGAATGCAGGTAAGTCAACATTTTTATCAGTTGTTAGTAATGCCCGTCCAGAAATTGCTGACTATGCGTTCACTACGTTAACTCCAAATCTAGGTGTCGCTAAAATTGATAGTGGCAGTATATTAATTGCAGATATTCCAGGACTAATTGAAGGAGCGAGTCAGGGAAAAGGATTAGGTGACGCTTTCTTGCGTCATGTTGAGCGTACTGCAGTATTACTTCATATGATAGATGTTTATAACGATGATGTTGCAGTTGCCTATAAAACCATTCGCAAAGAACTGGCTGATTATGACGTTGATTTAACAAACCATCCAGAGATTATCGCATTGACCAAAACTGAAGGTCTTGATCAAGAAATTATTCAAATGCAAATTGAAAACTTAAAATCAGTAGCAGGTGATAAGCAGATATTTGCAATTTCATCACCAGCTCATACAGGTATAAAAGAAGTACTGAGAGCATTATTTAAAGAAGTAGTAAAAGCACGCCACAATAGAGAGAAAATTTCTGATATTGAAAATAAAGACGATGTGATTGCAACTATCACTCTAGATAAGAAAAAAATAGCTGAATCTTGGTCAGTAAATAAAATCGAAGAAGAAAATAAAACATTTTTTGTAGTAAATGGTGAAAAGATTGAAAGATTTGCTCTTCGAACAGATTTTTCTAATTTTGAAGGTGTTAATCGCTTGAGAGATATTATGAAAAAACTTGGAATATCCAGTGAACTTCATCGACAGGGTGCTGAGGGTAACAGTACCGTTCGAATTGCGGGTAATGAATTCACTTTATTAGAACAATAGCATTGTAACGTTTATAATAAAAATAATGGCAAAAACATTATTTTTTTACGATTTAGAAACTAGCGGTCTTGATCCTCGCGAATCGCGAATAATGCAATTCGCAGGTATTAGAACCGATATGAAATTTGAACCTATTGGGGAGCCAATAAATTTACTTGTAAGGATGACGGACGATATTCTACCGAGTCCAGAAGCAATAATCGTTACAGGCATCACTCCCCAAATGACCGTAAGTGAGGGTTATAGTGAAAGTGAATTATGTCGTATATTAATGAACGACATTTTTACGCCCGATACAACTGTAATAGGTTTCAATAATATAAGATTTGACGATGAATTTATCCGTCATCTTTTTTGGAGAAATTTTTACGATCCTTATGAGTGGAGTTGGAAAGATGGTCGTTCTCGCTGGGATATGTTAGATGTCGTTAGAATGACGAGAGCACTCAGGCCTGATGGTATTAAATGGCCAGTTGATGATAATGGTAACGCTACTAATAAATTAGAATTAATTACCTCAATAAATAACATTGGCCATTACAAAGCTCATGATGCACTTAGTGACGTCGAAGCATTATTATCAGTAACAAAACTAATCAAAGAAAAACAACCGCAAATTTTTGAATATTTATTCAAGATGCGTGATAAAAACGAAGTCAAAAAACTTGTTAATTTAGAGAATAAAAGTCCCTTCGTTTATGTTAGCGGAAGATACGATACCGTTCATAGCAAGGCAACAGTTGCTTTTCCGCTTACAGCTGGAAAAAATAATAATGTAGTCGTCTATGACTTAAGGTATGATCCGACGGCTTTGGTGAATATGAGTCAAAAAGAACTTGCAAAAAAATTATACGCAAGTTGGGATGAACGTCAGGCTGACGATTTTGTCAAATTACCTGTCAAAGAATTACATTATAATCGTGCACCAGCGGTTGCTCCGATAAGCGTTTTATCACAATCCGACGGTTGGAAAAAAATTTCAATAAGTGAAGAAATAATAAATAAACACAAAGAGCTATTATTATATAACCCAAGTTTTGCAGAAAATATCCGTAGCTTATTCGAAAAATACGAAGATCGAAACAAATCACCCGATCCAGAATCGCAACTTTATAACTCATTTTTGCCTGATATTGATAAAATAAGAACCGAAGTCGTCCGCAATGCTTCTGAACACGAATTAGTCGATCTTCATCCTGAATTTGTTGACGAAAGATTACCAAAGCTGTTGTTGCACTACAAGGCTCGAAACTTTCCGAAAAGTCTTAGTTTGGACGAATCTGAAGCTTGGGAAATATGGCGTTCCGAGAAAATTAAAGCTAACTTACCGACATTTGTTGATTCGCTTAAAAAACTATCAAACATTACCACTGATGAAGCAAAACTATTTGTATTGAATGAACTTCACTTATGGGCCGAGAGTATTATTCCTATGGAATAAATTTATACTCGGCTAAGTCTTCTTGTTGCAACTTTTACTTTGATTTGTTTCGTATTGATTTGGGTTATATTTCTTTTGATGATTGGCATTATTATAATTCGTGCCAAAATTGCAGATAACATTACCGACATTAATATCATCATTTGAATAGAACTTAGCACTATATCAGTAAACGGGATAACACCAACAAAAAGAAAAGCCATTAATTTGTATCCAATACCTATCGCATCAGATATGATTATTAGGCTTACTACATTTAAGATGATTGCGGTATTCTTTTTCATATTCTGAGCTGATTATATTAAAAGTAATATCTTTATACAATCATAAGCAACATGTGTCAAATATATATAGTTTTGTTTTTAGCTGGTGACTGGAAAAAAACATAAAAATAGAGTATAATAATTGGTTATGTCAGAGGTAATTAGGATAGTTGGAGCTCGTGAACACAACCTGAAAAATATCAGTGTCGAGATTCCACGCGACAAATTAATTGTATTTACTGGTTTATCTGGTTCAGGTAAATCATCTTTAGCTTTTGATACTATTTATGCCGAAGGTCAACGACGTTACGTTGAAAGTTTATCAAGTTATGCACGACAATTTTTGGGATTAATGGAAAAACCAGACGTTGATAGAATTGATGGTCTAAGTCCTGCAATCAGTATTGATCAAAAGTCTACTAGCCGAAATCCTCGTAGTACCGTTGCTACCGTTACGGAAATATATGATTACTTACGTCTTTTATTTGCCCGTATTGGCGTACCTCATTGCCCTGTTTGTGGCAAAGAAGTTGCGAAAAGAACTTCCCAAACGATTATTGATGAAATAATGAAAATTCCTGAAAGTACTAGATTGATGGTATTAGCACCAATCGTTAGTAGTAAAAAGGGAGAATTTGCTCATATTCCAGAACAATACATGCATTTGGGATTTGCTCGTGCAAGGGTTGATGGAGTGGTCTATGCATTAGATGAATTTCCCTCTCTCGATAAAAATTACATGCATAATATCGAAATCGTAGTCGATAGGTTAGTAATTTCGCCAGAAATAATTGGTCGCTTGACTCAGTCTGTTGAGCAGGCCTTAGAGCTTGCTAGTGGAATAGTCAATATTTTTAACGCTGATGATAGTAGCGTTCATAGCTATAGTCAAAGATATGCTTGTTTGGATCATCCCAATGAAGAAATTCCTGAGCTTGAACCAAGGTTATTCAGCTTTAATGCTCCTCAAGGAGCTTGTCCAGTCTGTACGGGATTAGGTAATCGATTAGAAATCGATCCTGAATTAGTCTTTAACCCGAATTTGACGATATCAGAAGGTGCAATTCGCCCTTATAATCGTGTTAATAGCGATGCTTGGTATATGAAACGATTAAATGAAGTTGCCAAATCACATGGTTTCAGTATCCGCACTCAAGTAAAAGACTTATCTGAATCAGATATAGAAAAAGTATTATACGGAACGGGAAACCAAAAGTATCCCGTCGCATTGAATGATGGCCGTATGTATGATGCAACTTATGAAGGCGTCATTCCGAATCTAGAGCGAAGATACAAAGAAACCGACAGTGATTTTATTCGACGTGATATCGAGCGATTCATGCGTGAAAAAGAATGCTACGTATGTAAAGGTGCTCGTCTGAAACCAGTTGTTCTAGCAGTAACAATTGACGGTTTGAATATTATGGATATTACCAAGCTAGATACTAACGAAGCACTTGATTTATTCGAAAATAGACTGAAATTTAGTGAATATAACCTACAAATAGCAAAACAGATTATTGACGAGATTGTTGCACGACTAAAATTTATGAACAATGTCGGATTGAATTATTTAGAGCTTAGGAGAGCAGCCAACACTTTATCGGGCGGAGAAGCACAAAGAATAAGATTAGCGACACAAATAGGTTCAAGTCTTCAGGGTGTTCTGTACGTTTTGGATGAACCGTCAATTGGTTTACATCAAAGGGATAATGATCGTTTAATAAAAACATTACAAGATTTAAGAAATCTTGGAAATACAGTTATAGTTGTTGAACATGATTTTGATACTATTCGAAATGCGGATTATTTATTGGATATCGGTCCTGGGGCGGGTATCTCGGGAGGAAATATTGTTGCATCTGGAACTCCTGAAGAAGTTGCCAAAAATGTGAATAGTATTACTGGAAGATATCTATCTGGATTAGAAAAAATAGACGTTCCCAAAAAACGTCGCAAGATAAATTACGACAAAAGAATAGTTGTACATGGGGCCAAAGAAAATAATTTAAAAAATATTGATATAGATTTTCCTCTAGGGCTTTTGACGGTTGTTAGTGGAGTAAGTGGCAGTGGTAAATCTACTCTAGTTAATGATATTTTAGCCAAAGAACTTTCAGCTAGATTACATCGTTCACATGCAATCGCTGGCAAACATGACAGCATCGAAAATATTGGCTTGTTGGATAAAGTAATAGTTATTGATCAATCGGCAATTGGACGAACTCCACGTTCAAATGTAGCCACATACACAGGAATTTTTACTCAGGTTCGAGAACTTTTTGCTTCTACGCCCGAAGCAAATATTCGTGGTTATAAATCGGGCCGTTTTAGTTTTAATATTAAAGGTGGTCGTTGTGAGCATTGTCAGGGTGACGGCGTCAAAAAAATTGAAATGCATTTCTTGCCAGACGTATACGTAACTTGCGATGTCTGTAATGGAAAGCGTTATAATCGCGAAGCATTAGAAATTAAATACAAAGGCATGACTATAAGTGATATTTTGGGAATGACTGTCGAACAAGCTTCTAAATTTTTTGAAAATATTCCTGCAATTTCACGAAAACTCGATACTTTAGTTGATTCTGGTCTTGGCTATATTAGACTTGGGCAACCTGCAACAACTTTTAGCGGTGGAGAAGCACAACGAATTAAATTAGCTAGTGAGTTATCAAGACGAGCTACAGGAAAAACTCTATATATTCTAGATGAACCGACTACTGGTTTACATAGCGATGACGTTAAAAGATTACTAACCATATTACAAAAACTTGTTGACAGTGGAAATAGCATGATAGTGATTGAACATAATTTAGATGTCATAAAAACTGCTGATTATATCGTTGATCTTGGGCCAGAAGGCGGAAGTAATGGTGGTATGGTAGTAGCTAAAGGCACACCCGAAGAAGTTGCAAAAAACGAAAAATCCTACACAGGACAATATTTAAAAATGATTCTTTAATTAGTGCGACGACTAGCCATAATCTTATCTATAAGAATAGTAATCGCTAATACAATAAAACCGAGCCCAAGTGAAGCAATGACATCAGTTGTCCAGTGGTACCCAAGATATATTCTGCTGGATCCAACAATGACTATTGCTAAAGTCGATATAATGCTAAAAAATATAATACGCGAGTTTTCTGGTTTTCGTGAACATAAAAGATAACTAATTACTAAAAAGAATACGACTATACCGATAGTGTGGTTAGAGGGAAATGAAAAATCTGTTTCGAAAGGAGTAATCATATTCGATTGAGGTGGTCTTTGATTGGAGGTCAGATTTTTTATAGCATAAGATGATATAACACCTAAGGCTGTTGACATCATTAATAAGAGTGGACGCCAAATTTCACGTTTTATTATAGCCCATATTATTGCTAGTAGGGTAATTGTAGCCATCAGTATTTTTGGACTCATAGTTGTCGTAATGATTTTGTAAACATCGGTGATAACTGATTGGCGATTGCTTGTCACCCATTCCATTATGGGTTCGTTAATAAAACCAATGCCGATATTTTTATTCATACCCAAGTACGCTAGTGTAAAAATCGAAATACCAATAATTAAACTGATAATAGCGATAACGATGCTTTTTTTATTTGACCATGGCTCTTTTGATGGTGTCTCTTGGATAGATAAACTCATTATTTTTTCCTTTTGATAAATTTACGCCATTGCGTTTTGATTAGCTTTATTATCTGTTTTCTTTGTTCTTTTGTTTTTAATAACTCAAATATTGCAGGAGAAATAGACGCGACCAAAATTAAAGCAACTATTGGTAATAGTACGGCATCAACATCTATACCTGCATAATTCATCCAATCGCCCAAGAAATAACCAATATACGTCACTCCTCCAACCCACATGACTCCACCAATAATATTAAATGTGATAAAAGTTGAGTACTTCATTTTTGCGATGCCAGCTAGTAATGGTGCGAAAGTTCTTACAATTGGGACAAATCGAGCCAGTATGATAGTTTTTACTCCGTGTTTATCATAAAAATCTTGAGCTTTTTTGACATTTTCTTGTTTAAATAACAGAGAATTGGGTTTTTTAAACAATTTCGGACCAATTTTTCGGCCAAATGCATAACCAACACTAGAGCCGATAGTAGCAGAAATAAATAGCAATAAAATTACAAAATTAATATCAAAATCTAGCTTGACGGTTTTTGTACCTTGAAGCAGGACACCAAGGGTAAATAATATGCTATCTCCTGGCAAAAAAAAGCCGACGAGCAGTCCATTTTCTGCAAAAATAATGTATATCACTAACAATAATGCAGCGATTGGCCCCGCTGTCTGGGCAAACTCAATAAGATCGAATCCAGGTATCATACTAAGATATTTTAGCATAACAGACATATGAAATGTTATACTATTATTTAGCAGTTATTAATTAACGACAGAAGAGGATTAAGAGGTGAACGACATTACATTGAAATTAACCGAACGAACTGTGGTGGGAAAAAAATTAGCAAAATTACGAAACAGTGGAGTGATTCCAAGTGTTATTTATGGAGGCAGTAACGAGCCGGTATTAACTCAGTCGCTTACAGTAGACACAGCGAAAGTTGTACAAATAGCAGGTAAACATACGCCGATTAATCTTTTAATAGATGGCAAAAAAAGATTAGCTATCATTAAAGATATTGACGCAGACCCTGTTAAACACATTTTACGTCACATTGCATTTCATGCCATTAAGCAAAGTGACATTATTACTACCGAAGTACCTATCGTGCTTGTTGGTGAGGGTGAAAGTGTTGCAGAAAAGGCCGGATTGGTAGTGTTACAAGCTATCGATAATATTGAAGTCAAAGCTAAACCGGCTGATTTGCCAAGCTCACTTGAAATTTCAATTATAAACCTTGCTACAGAAGATGATAAATTATTAGTGAAAGATATTAAACTGCCTGAAGGTGTTGAATTTGCTGATATCGATCAAGATATGGAATTGGTTATCGCTAACGTTTACGAACCAAGTGCATTACAAGCTGCTAATGAAGCAGTAGGTGGTGAAGCCGAAGCAGAAGTCGCTGACGTTGAAGTCGAACAAGGTGGTCAAACTGAAGAACTAATAAAAGAATCTGACGACTCTTCAAAATCTTCCGAAAAATAGTTTTTGACGTGTAGTATAATTTTATATAATGCAAAGCAAAAAAATACAAACTTTGCCACTTTCTCCTGGGATTTATTTCCATAAAGATTCAAAAGGCGAAATCATATATATCGGTAAAGCATCAGTGTTACGAAATCGAGTGCGACAATATTTTCAATCTCAACGAAACATGGATAAAAAAACTAAAGCACTGGTTTCAGAAATTGCTGACACTGAATGGATTGAAACAGAGAGCGAAATTGATGCTTTGTTTCTAGAAGCAGAAATGGTTAAACGCTATATGCCGAGGTATAATGTGTTATTAAGAGATGATAAATCCTTAATCTACGTTAGAATTGACATGAAAAGTGAATGGCCATACGTCAGTTTTACACGTAACCCTTTAGATGATAATGCTGAGTATTTTGGACCTTTTTATAACGGATTTACTGTCAAAAAAGCTCTCCGTTATCTTAGAAAAATTTTTCCATATTATACTAAACCGCAAAATTTTTCTTCAAAATCAGACCTTGATAAGCATTTAGGGTTGTCTCCAAATGGTTTGGATAATTTGGCTTATAAAGAAAATTTAAAAAAATTAATTAGTTACATAAAAGGAAATCGCAAGTCTTTAGTAAAAAAACTTGAAATTGAAATGAAAAATTCTGCTAGTCGTCAGGATTTTGAAACTGCTACTCAACTTAGAAATAAAATTTTTAATTTAAAAGAGTTAAGAAAAACCATTATGTTTGGCGACAAGGAATATTTAGACATTAGTAAGGACCAAGCTTTGTCAGATTTAACGGAGTTATTTTGTTTGAAAAAAATTCCTGCTAGGATTGAAGGCTTCGATATTTCTCATATAAGTGGCTCAAATGTGGTTGCCAGTATGGTTGTCTTTAAAAATGGTGTTAGTGATAGGCGTGAATACCGAAAATTTAAAACACGCTTGGAACAAAATGATGACTATGCAAATATGAAAGAAGTAATATCAAGACGATTCAGTGATAAAAATTTAAAAAGTTGGGGTACGCCCGATTTTATCTTGATTGATGGCGGAAAAGGTCAACTTGAATCAGCATCTTTAGTAATAAACAATTCTGTTCAAAAATTCCTGCCAATAGTTGGTATTATGAAAGAAAAAGAACAGATTGTAATAAGTAGTGCATATGGCCTTGAGAATGTAAATGAAAAAAAATTAGTTGAATTGAATGGGAATATTGAAAAAAGTCACAATTATTGGATTATAAATTTACCAGTTTCTTCTCATATAATAAAATTATTTCAACGCATTCGTGATGAGTCGCATCGTTTTGCAATTAGTTACCATTCTTCAATTAGAACCAAAAAACAAACTTCTAGTACTTTGAATGATATACACGGTATTGGGCCTACTACTTATAAAAAGCTTATAAAAAAATTTTTAAGTCTAAAAAATATGAAAGACATGCCAGAATCTGAAATCGCGAAAATAATTGGAGCCAAAAAGGCAAAACTTGTAAAAGAATATCTAAACAGTGTATAATTTTGAATATGTATATGCTTATAAAAACAAAGGAAATATATTGTGAAAAATAAAATAAAGCATAGAAAAAATAATAAGATTATCAAAAAAAAGTTTTCTTTTAAATTCAAAGATAAAAAAAGAAAAATTATCCTCTTGTCTATTATATTTGTGTTTATAATTATTTTCGTATCTGAGGTAGTCTATTTAGTGAAATCAGACGGTTTTAGTAAATTAATTTATTCAGCTGGTTTGACAGAAAAATCTCAAGCTGACAAAATTAAGAAACAAGGCGTCAAGGCATTTCATGATGGTGAAATTGAAAAGGCAAAAGATTTATTAAATGATGCCAAACAAAAATATCAAAAAATTGGTGATACTAATGGAGAAGTTGATGCTGATGCATTAATTTGGTTAGTCGAGCATCCTTAGTATATAAATTATTATTTGTTGTGTTTAGGTGTTAGTAAACAATTAGTAATAAAAAATATGCTATAATTTTAAGATAATATGAAAAAAAATGCTTCAATATTCATTATAAGGTGGGTTTTGAATTCTTTAGGTTTATGGGTAGCGGTACAGCTATTTGGAACAGGAAGTAATAATTTTGAGGTAACCGTAGGAGTTTTTGGCTTCTTATTTGCTGGCTTAGTTTTTTCTATTATTAATGCAATCATAAAACCATTTTTAGTAATTTTATCACTACCAGCGATTTTGGTATCATTAGGTTTATTTATGATCGTAGTTAATGGATTTATGGTATATATATCTTTGTTGATGGCTCCAGGGATTACTATGACATTCGGTAATTCGATATTAGCAGGAATTGTGCTCAGTCTGGTAAACTATATAGTGAGTGCAACATCGGCATTAAAGTCAGATTAGTCTAAAAAGAAGGAATAATAATGAATATAAATGATATCATTCAAATTACAATTGTCGTATCAGCAATACTTGTGATTCTATCTATTTTATTGCAACAAAGAGGTGCCTCTTTGGGAGCGGGTTTCGGTGGTTCAGGAGAGCTATATACAACGAGAAGAGGAATTGATAAGAGTTTATTTGACGTGACAATTATCCTATCAGTCATATTTATATTATCAATCTTAGCAGGCCTCATTCTGCCTGCTACCAATTAGGATTATATGTTTGAAAAAAACCGTGATAAATTAGATCGGTTGACGAATATTAATATCGATAGTCGAAAAATTTCAAAGCACATGAAAAAAGTCGAGAGCGCAACTGTTAGACATACTCATAAATTTTTGATAAAACGATGGAATAATGTTCGCGAAGTTCAGATACATGTTATTGGCTGGATTATTGTCATCGGATTATTAATTGCTGCAACAGGTCTACAGTTAATGTGGTATCAGCGGGGATATTTAACGAAAACCGCTTCGAATGATGGCACTTATGCCGAGGCAGTACTCGGTCCAGTCGATTCGTTGAATCCTTTATTCGCTAGCAGTAGTGCTGAACAATCTTTGAGTAATTTAATGTTTTCAAGGATATTGAGATATGACAATTCTGGAAATTTAAATTATGATTTAGCAACTAATATAAAAGTCGATGAAACAGGAAAAATATACTCTGTATCCATTAGGCCTGATGTAAAATGGCACGACGGAGTATTATTAAAAACTGAAGATATTGCTTTTACAATAGAACTTATAAAAAATCCAAACGTTCATTCAATGATATCTGGTTGGAATGATATTGGAGTCAAAGTTGTAAACGATACAACTATTGAATTTAGCCTTAGATCTACTTATGCGTCTTTTAAACACGCATTAACTTTTCCAATTTTGCCGAAGCATATACTTGGAGAAATTATGCCTAGCAAAATTTTAGAAGATAAGTTTAGCCAAGAACCAATTGGTAGCGGTCCATTTGTTTATGGTCTTACCCAAAATGTCGATATTTCTAAGAATCAGAAAATTATTTCAATGGAAAGTAATAAAAATTATTATGGTGGCAATAAAAAATTGGCTAGATTTCAACTACATGTCTATGATACTAATGCTGAAATAATAGACGCTTTGTCAATGAATAAAGTAAATGCAGCCGCAGATTTATTGCCTTCTGATATTGGTCACATAGATTTAAAAAAGTATAATGTTTTATACAAGCCTGTTCAGAGTGGTGTCTATGCTTTAATAAATACCAAAAGTAAATATTTGAGTGATGTCATGCTAAGACGAGCATTGAGTTATGCTACTAGTACAGAAGCCATTCGTAAAAAAATACCTGCAGTCACTCTACCTCTCGATTTACCATTCACAAATGGACAGTTATTTGGTTCCGTATCTTCTGCTCCAAAATATGACGTAGCTACAACTAATAAGATTCTCAATGACAGTGGTTGGATACTAAATTCTAAAAATGAACGTGAAAAAAATGGTGAGCAATTAAAGATATCTGTTATTACGATGAAAAATAGTGAACTTGAAAGTGTTCTAGAGACTATTGCGGGTCAATGGCGATCAGTCGGTATTGTAGTTGAAACAAAAGTTGTCGATCCTACAGATATAACCCAAAATGTTACTCAGACAATATTACAACCAAGAAGTTATGATGTCTTAATTTATCAGTTAAATATTGGTGCTGATCCTGATGTCTATGCTTATTGGCATTCGTCACAGACATCAAGCAACGGTCTTAATTTTTCAAATTATTCAAATTTAGTTAGTGATGATGCTTTAACTTCGGCTCGATCAGTAATGAATAATAATCTAAGAAATGCTAAATACATTACATTTGCTAATCAATGGTTGAATGACGTTCCAGCCATTGGCTTATATCAACTCAATGCCCAATATGTGTATAGTAAAAACATTCAATCAATTTCGGAAAATACTAAACTCGTGTCTTCGACTGATCGATACTGTGACGTTTTAAACTGGTCAGTTGGTTCAAAAACTGTATACAAAACACCATAGAACACAAAATTATTTAATTGTTTTTTAAAAAAAAGTTAAAACTTGTAAAAGAATATCTAAACAGTGTATAATTTTGAATATGTATATGCTAAAAAATAAATATAAAAATAAAAATATATCTGGATTTACACTAATTGAATTACTTGTGGTTATTGTTGTGATTGGTATTTTGATATCTATTGTTGGCATTGGCTATCGAGGTTGGGATACGAAATTAGCTATTACTCAATTAAAAAGCGACCTTAGTGCTGTCGGAACAATCATGGAAGACGTTCGTAATTTTGGTGAAGGTTATCCAGTAACAATACCATCGAATTTTACGCCTAGTGATGGGATTACGTTAGCTGGAGGTGGTACTAGTGACGGTAACTCTTATTGTATTGAAGCATATTTTGCAGAATATAGCCTTTATTATAGTATCAGTTCAACTAATGGTTCTAAGGCTGTAATAAGCGAGGGGGTATGTGGCCCTACAGTTTTTGTAGCTACGGCGGTTTCTGGGACACGGATAGATTTGTCTTGGAATTCTAAGTCAGGAGCCACTTCGTATACCATTGAGTACGATGATAACTCAAACTTTTCAAGCCCTTCATGGTTTTATACAGGTAATGGTTCGTCAGCTTCTCATGTAGGATTGACTCCTATGATTGAATATTATTATCGAATTAAAGCAGTTACTCCAAACGGTGATAGTGCATGGTCGGTTACGAGTGCTACGACATTATCATATATTACTCCACCTTCCACACCTCAATTAACAGTTGCTCTCAGTGGTTCAAATGTTGTTGCCACAGTCACACCTTTATCTTGTTCTGTTGGGACGATTCAATATAGCTTCCAGAATAAAGTTAATAACGATGGATCTTGGTCTTCTTTCAGTGCTTGGTCATCTACGAACACGGCATCGCAAGTCGCTAATGATGGCTATAAGTATACTTATAAGGCACGAGCAAGATGTTATTCGGATAGTACGATATATAGCTCTTACGTAAATAGTGTAGAGGTATCGTATACTGATCCACTATCAACACCTTCAGTGCCAGTTGTTGCAGTAAATACTGCTTTGGATATTAGTACATGGTCGTGGCCAACAGTTTCTTGTGCTACAGGTTCTTCGCCTTCGTATCAGTACAAGTACACAATATCACCATCAGGATATGATTCTGGTTGGAAAGCTACAAGCAATACATCAGTAACATTTACTACTTCGACATCTGGCCAAACTTACGCAGTTTCAGTTCAGGCAAAATGTTTCAATTCCAATACTTCAAGCGGTTGGAGTGGATCGGGTTCAGCAAGTTATTTTAGGCAATTAGGGGCTTTGAGCTATATTGGTTTCGTATATGCTGATGCTGGTGGTGTATCCCCCGTAGGTAAAGGGTCAGACACTTTAGTTATGTCGAGCGATGGATTATCGGTTTATGTAAATAACAATCGGTCACACAATATCTCTATGTTTAGTCGCGATACAGAAACAGGATTATTAACTTTACTAGGAATTGTAACTTCGGGACAGTATCCAAGAGGTTTAGCTATATCTCCCGATGATAAATTCGTATATTCATCAGATTCAGCTTCTAATTCAATAACTAGATATAGTCGAGATACAACCACTGGAATGCTAACAAAACTAGGTGGAACTCCGGTTGTTGGAAACTCACCTAGAGATATTGCAATTTCACCTGATGGAGCAACTTTATATGTAGCTGATAGTTATTCAGATGATCTGGACATGTTTTCGCGTGATATCAGTACTGGAGCTCTGACTAGTAAAGGCACTAGATCTCCCGGAAGTGCTCCAGAATGTATCAAAGTGTCACCTGCTGGTGATTATGCTTATGTAAGTAATTACTCAAGTAATAATATAGCCATGTATAGTCGAAATACTAGCACTGGTTCATTATATTCATTAAAACCAGCCACAATAGCAACTGGAACTGGTCCATGGGGTATTGCTATATCACCAGATGGTGCGTCGGTCTATGCTATAAATAAAGATTCAAGCACTATTTCAATGTATAGTCGAAGTTCTAGCACCGGGTTGCTGTCAACATTATCACCAGTATCTGTTGTGACTGGTGCGGAAGGATTTCACATTGCTATATCGGCTGATGGATATTCAGTTTACGCTACGTCTGGTGCCGAGGATGCCCTATATATGTACGATAGAAATATTAGTACTGGAGTGCTAACGCAAATGTCACCGACATCGATTGCAACTGGTAACCACCCTGATTTTGTTCTAATATCACCTGACGATAGATTCGTATATGTCGCAAATGATAATAATGGAGCACAAGGCTCAATTACTATCTATAGTCGCAATTCATAAAAAACATTGATATTTTTTAACAAATAAAAAAAGGTTTTTTAACCTTGTTTCTTGGTGCACGCGAGAGGACTTGAACCTCCACGCTCTTACGAGCACTGGCACCTCAAGCCAGCCTGGCTACCAGTTACAGCACGCGTGCGTAAAATATAAACGAAAATGGTGGGCGCTGAGGG
>Ga0116152_10000508_pt1 | contig 31391 bp, 33 predicted proteins | sample AD_UKC119_MetaG_FD_89894 | JGI IMG/M metagenome (GOLD analysis project Ga0116152, IMG submission 89894) | Active sludge microbial communities of municipal wastewater-treating anaerobic digesters from Hong Kong - AD_UKC119_MetaG | ecosystem: Engineered > Bioreactor > Anaerobic > Digestate... | reverse complement strand
GGAAACAACCGGTATGCCCTTGGGTACCTCAGGATCATGTCCGAAACCACCTTCGAGGAGGACGATCTCTTCGTGGCGGCACTCTACCGGGGAGGAAGGGATGTCCTGTGCGGGGTGGCCCGGAAAGCCGCCCCGGCGGGCGGGAACGGAGTGCGGGAAAGAATGGAGGCGGCCCTGAGGGACGAGGACGAACAGGCCCTGGTCGATTTCTTCGGCCACAATGTATATTCTCTCCGGCACCTTTTCAAGGATGAGCAGCGGAGGATCCTCAACCGTATCATTTCGGAGGACGTGGCATCCGTCACGGACACGCTCCGGGAGACGGTCAGGGATTATTCCGAAGTTCTGTCCTTCCTCGCCGCCCTCTCCATGCCCGCACCGGACGCCTTCCGGAGTGCCGCTGAGGTGGTGCTCAACGATGACCTGCGGAAGGCCCTTGAAAGCCTTCCCCTCGACCTGGTTTTCCTGGAGCGGAGGGTTGCCGACGCCGAAACCTGGGGAATCTCCCTTGACCTTGAGGGCCTGCGTCACACGGCAGCCGGGCGTCTCGAGGAATTCCTCGGCCGGCTCGGGGATGAGCCGGAGAACAGGGCCATCCTCGGGGAACTTCATGCCCTGCTCTCATTTCTTGCACGGAGGAAGTGGGATGTGAACCTCTGGGAAGTGCAGAATCGGTTTGCAAAAATACTGAACGGAAAACGGGAGCTTTCTCAGGATAGTTGGGAGCTCTATTCGGGAGTGGCGTCGATGCTCAAGGTCAGGCCCGCGAGCGGCGCCTCCGATTTTTTCCCGCCTTCTCCTTCCAGGGGAAACAGCGGGTAATTTAGGGAGTGCAGAAGAGACTTTTGCCCGCTGCTCCCAGGAGGAGACTCTCCGTTCCCGTCTGGACTGAAAAGGTAAAGTGTGGAAGAATGGAACCGGATCCTCCGCAGTTCCGGCGGAAGAAGAATCTCATATCGATCTGAAGGAGGTAGTGAAGATGAAGTTCGGAAGGTATGCGGTACTTTTTGCGGTTGCGGTGTTCTGCCTTGTGGTTCCTTTAGGGGCCGAGGCTGCCCGGGAGGTCAAGATGTCCTACAACGGCCCGGCGGATGCGGAAAACAACGCGGTTCACCTTTTCGCAGAAAACTTCGCCAAATTCGTGTCCGAAGGGACCGCCGGCGAAGTGGTTGTGAAACTCTTCCCTGACAGCCAGCTCGGGAACGAGGAAGAGCGCATGGAGCTGCTTTCGAAGCAGGGGATGAACCAGCCCATCATCAACGTGGCTTCCTTTGCAGGTGTTGCCCCGGTCTTCCCTGAAATTTACGCTTCCGCCATCCCCTTCATGTTCAACAACTACAAGGCCGCTCACTTCTTCTTTGATCAAAGCCGGTACTGGAACAGGGCAAAAGAGGAGTTTTTCAGGCGGACCGGTGCCTACCTTCTCGAAGCCGTGGAGGAGGGCGGCTTCCTCGCCTTCACCAATAACAAGAAGGAAATCCGCTCCCCCAAAGACTTCGAGGGACTGAAATTCCGGGGAATGGACGAAGGGCAGGTCATCCTGTACAAGTCCTTCGGCGCCAGCGGAACCCCCATCCCGTGGACGGAACTCTATATGGCCCTCAAGACCGGCGTGGTGGACGGCCAGATGAATCCCGCCATGTACATCAAGATGGGAAGCCTTCATGAAGTGCAGAAGTATCTCACCCTCGCGAACATCCAGTATTCCGACCAGTTTCTCGTGATCAACGGCGAATTCCTCGATTCCCTCTCCCCTGAGCACAAAACGGCCGTCATCGAGGCCGGAAAGAAGGCCAACGCTCTGAACCGCCAGGCCATGGCCGAGCAGGACAAAAAAGATATCGACTTTCTCGTCGAAAAGGGCATGGTCGCCTATGCTCCCACAAACGAAGAGATGGACGCCTTCCGTGCCGCCGGTCAGCCCGCCTACGTGGAGTGGCTGAAAACAAAGGCCGGTGAGGATTGGCTCAACCTGGCTCTCGAGTGCGCGAAGAACGCAAACGAGAAGGCGAAATAGCGTCTGCCATGGCACCCGCCCGTCACCCCGAGCAGAAGAAAGGGAACCGGCTCGCCGTCTGGACCAGCAGGCTTGAAAGGATCAGCGCCTGGACGTCCTGTTTGCTCCTGCTGGTCAATGTGGGCGATATCCTCCTCGGCATTTTCTGCCGCTACGTACTGAAAAGTTCCATCATCTGGACTGAAGAAGCGGCCCGCTTCTCTCTCGTATGGATGGTGATGATGGGCGCCCTGGGTGCGGCGGTGAAGGGGGACCACATGGTCATCGACTTTGTGGTTCCCCGCTTTCCCGCTGCCCTGCGGAGAATCGTGGAATGGGGCCGCTTCCTCCTCGCCGCGGGAATCCTGTCCCTCATGATCTGGCTCGGATGGGTCAATGCCGTCCAGATGTGGCACATGAACACCATGGCGCTGAACATCCCAAAGACCATACCCCTTCTCTCCATACCCGTGGGACTTGCCCTCCTTCTTGGGGGGACCGTCCTGATGCATCTGCAGACCATCGAAAGGAGGGGATGAAATGGGGCTGTCCATGCTGTTCGCTTTCTTGGTTCTCATGGTGCTCGGCGTTCCCCTCTATCTTTCCCTGCTTTCCACGTCCCTCCTCGGCATCGTGATGCTGGGGGATCTGTCCCTCCTCAGGGTCATGAGCCAGCAGTTTTTCGGGGGGATGGATGTCTTCTCCCTGATGGCCATTCCGTTTTTCATTCTCGCAGGCATCCTGATGAACCGTTCGGGCCTCACCGACCGTCTTCTTGATTTCAGCAGACTTCTTGTAGGCTCTGTCAGGGGGGGACTCGGCTACGTCAACGTAGTGGGCGGGATTATCCTCGCAGGCGTCAACGGCTCCGCCGCGGCAGACGCCTCCGCCCTGGGCTCCATCCTCATCCCGGCCATGGTGAAGGACGGCTTTTCCCCTCCCTACGCGGCAGGGCTCACGGCAGGAAGCGCCCTTATCGGGCCCATCATTCCCCCGAGCATCTTCATGATCATATACGCAACCATGACAAATACCTCCATCGGAGGGCTGTTCGCCGCCGGAATATTGCCCGGCCTGCTCCTCGGCGGAGCCTTCATGGCCATGAACTACGTCTATTCCCACAGGTACCAGGTTCCCGTGGCCGACTTCGGAGAAGTGCGAAAACGGAAGAAAGAGATTCTGACCCGTTCCATAGTGGCTCTTTTCGCCCCGGTCATCATCGTCGGGGGAATAGTCACGGGAATCGTCACCCCCACGGAGTCGGGAGCTCTTGCAGTCGCCTACTGCGTTCTGGCCGGTTTTTTCTACACCGGGCAGCTCGGTCTCAGGGTTCTTGCCGAGTCCTTCTATGAAACGGTTCGCCTTTCCAGTTCAATTTTCCTCATTATGGGCGCCGCCACCGTCATAGGATGGCTGCTGAAGTGGGAGCAGGTACCCCAGAAGTTCGCAACCCTCATTCTCCAGGCGGGGCTGCTTGACAAGCCATGGCTTCTCATGATCGTGCTGAGCGCGATCATCTTTCCCGTCGGCATGTTCATGGAAGAAGTTTCCACCCTGGCCCTTCTCACGCCGATTTTTGCCCCCATTGCCCTGAAGGCCGGGATCGACCCCTTTCATTTCGGCGTCGTCATGACCCTCAACGTCACCATAGCCCTTATAACGCCTCCCATGGGAGCCTGCAATTACATCGTTGCGGCAGTGGGAAGAGTGAAGCTGGCCGACGTATTCGTTCACATCTGGCCCTTCATTGCCGTCGCCCTTCTTGTGCTGCTGGTCATCATTTCGTTCCCGCCGCTGACCACGCTCGTTCCGCGGCTGCTGAACCTCTGATGGAAGGAGCAGGAAAATGAACCATCCCTATCAGGATATACCTATCTGTCTGCCGGATTCCTTTTCCTGGGACGCCTCTCGGCGGATCCCCGTGGAAGAATGCGGTGAACCCCTCGTTTCCGCAGGATATCTGCCGGAAAAGATTCTTGTGAGCCCCCAGTATTATGTTCACGGCATCGAGGGGGCGATTCCCGAGTGTTTCGTCCGCCGTTCAGTCCTTCTTCGCCTCAGCAGGGCGGCGGATATGCTGCCCCGGGGGTGCCGCTTTGTCCTGTTCGATTCCTGGAGGTCCAGGGTGGTCCAGACGTCCCTCTTCCAGAAATTCAGGTCCGAACTGAGGGAAAGGATGCCCCTGCTCGACGACCAGGAAATCACCACGCTCGCATCCCAGTTCGTAGCCTTGCCCTCCATATCGCCGACCCACCCGTCCCCTCATGTCACAGGGGGAGCGGTGGATCTGACCATAGTGGATGAAACGGGACTCTGCCTTCCTATGGGGACGGAATTTGACGAGACCACGGAAAAATCGGCCACGGATTTTTTCGAGAAGAAACTGGCGGCGAAGGAGCGGCTGACCTCTTCAGACGAGGAGTCCCTCGTCAACAGGAGACTGCTTTATGCCGTCATGACCAGGGCCGGTTTTACGAATTATCCCGACGAATGGTGGCATTTCGACTACGGAAACCAGAACTGGGCCCTGCTTCATGGAGAAAAGGCGGCACCGTACGGTGTTGCCGAACCACCGTTCCGCTGGAAATCATCCTGACTTTTTTGAAGACGACGTTTTCCGCCGGAGGCCATGTGCCCCCGGCTTTTTTCTGCACATGCTCCAGCTGGGTGATTTTTTGGCCGAAATGGCCGGAGTGATAAACTGGAAAAAAATCAAAAAAGCGAGTATATTGCAAAATAACTGTGGACATGCCTGGAGACCGAATGCTGAAAGGGGAGGAAGATCATGAGGGGAAAGTTCGTGTTCAATGACGACTGCGTCTACAAGATGCCGGTGCATTTCGGGGGGGACCCCTTCACTCCGGTGAGGACCGTCTACGGAGACATGACAGGAATCACGCTCTCTTTTGAAACTGCCCCTGAATCCCTGCTCGCACTTCTCCCGGAGGACTTTGAGCTCCTGGAACCCAAGGTGAATGTTCAGTTTGCCAACGCCAGGGAGGTTGACTGGATGTCAGGCGGAGAATACCGGCTCATCCAGGCCTCTTCTCCTGCCAGGTACCTGGGAAATGCCGAAGAACTCGAGGGGGAGTATGTCTTTGTCATCTGGGAAAACAAGGCCTGCCCCATCCTGGGGGGCAGGGAAGAGGACGGCATGCCGAAAATCTACGCCGACATCGCCTCGGAACGTCATTACGGCGAAGAATGGTTTACAGCCGCAAGCTATGAATCCCATACCTTCCTCTCCATCGAATTCTCCCGGAAGGAAGAGCTAAAAAACGAGGAAATCGCACAGCTCAACGCCCGTTCGAAGGTCAATTACTTCGGGTGGCGCTACCTCCCCAACCTTGGGAAAGGGGGAGCGTCCCTGAGCCACGCCACTCTCTATCCCCAGGAAATGACCGTGAAGAAAGGCTGGAAAGGGGAAGGGAAGCTGCTCTGGACTCCCCCCGACTGGTGGAAACACCCGCTGCAGGCACGGATCATCAGCACCCTGGCAGCTCTTCCCGTGAGGAAGATGGCCGGTGGGGCCATGATCAAGGGAGCCGCACGGCTGAACGTGGGCGACTCGAGAAGACTGCCGTAGGAAAGGGGAGGAGAAGACATGGGCGGATATTTCGAAAACAAGGTGGCCGCAGTCACGGGCGCTGCCTCGGGATTGGGGCTCGGTATCACTGAAAGCCTGCTGGCCAGAGGAGCCGGCGCCGTTTTCATGGGCGATCTCAAGGAAGAAAACCTTACAAGGGAATCCAGCAGGCTGAGCACCGAATATCCGGGCAAAGTTTTTCCTGTGCTTACAGACGTAACAAAGCCGGAAGAAGTCAGGAAGCTCGTCGGCGATGCGAGGGATTTCGACGGACACCTCGATTTTCTTTTCAACAACGCAGGCGTGGGAATGACCCTCCCCACGGAGCAGATTACCTTCGAGATGTGGAAATTCGTGGTGGACCTCAACCTCATGGGTACCGTCTACGGAACCTACAGCGCAATCCCCATAATGCGGGAGCAGGGCTTTGGTCATATCGTCAACACCGGGTCAATCACCGGGCGGGTTCCCGTTCCCTACCAGGCGGTCTATGCCGCCACCAAGAGCGCCGTCATATCCATGACGGAAAGCCTCCAGTACGAGCTGGAGAACGAGGGACTCCGGTTCAGCGTCTTCTGCCCCGCCAACGTCCGGACGGCGATCTTCGGCGATATGACCCCCCCGCCTGATTCCATCAGCGTGGAGGAGGCGGTGGAGTACGTTTTTGACGAGATGGAGAAAAAATCTGTGGTGATAATCCTTCCCCAGTCAGCCCGGGATTTCGATACCCTTTACAGGACGAAGAAGGACATGTTCGATGACTTTGCCCGCAAGCTGGCGGATGAGCGGAGGGAAAACTACAGGACAAAGGGAACCTATTATTGAGCATCGTCGTTGGAATGTGATCTTCGGCGGTTGCCTAAAAAAACGAGGGGAGTCCCTTCAGGGGGCTCCCCTCGTTCCGTAGACCGGGCCTACCGGAAAAAGGACGCGAGAATTCCGGCGAGCAGAAGGGCGGGAAGCATGTTCACCGCCTTGACCCTTTTGATCTCCAGTATGGAAAGGCCGATGCCGAGGAGAAGGAGACCGCCCACGGCGCTCACCTCGTCGATGACGGGCTGGGTCATTACGGTCTGCACCGTCCCCGCCAGGAAGGTCATCCCTCCCTGGTAGAGCAGGACCGGAAGGGCCGAGAATACGATCCCGGGTCCCATGGAGGCGGCCATGGCTGCCGACGCCATTCCGTCCATGAGCGACTTGGTGACGAAGAGCCTTGGAAACTCCCCCATGCCTTCCTCAATGGCCCCGAGAATGGCCATGGAACCGACACAGAAGAGAAGGGAGGAGGCCACGAAGGCCTCGGTGAACTTTTCGTTCTCCGAGCGGATTTTTGCTTTCGTCCATTCCCCAAGGCGGTTTAGTCCCTTTTCGAGATCCAGGTATTCTCCGAGGAGGGATCCTCCCACGATGCTGAATGCCATGACGAGAAAACTCTGGGTGCGCTGGGCCATAAAAACGCCGAGAAACAGGGTCAGCAATCCCAGTCCCTGGAAAGTTATGGAGACGAACCTCTGGGGAAGGCGCGAATGAAGAGCCAGCCCCGCAAGGGAGCCGATCACGATGGCGAGGGCGTTCAGAATGCTTCCCGAGGCAGGAACATGGGCAAAAAAGAAATCCACGATATTGAATCCTCCTGTACTTTTCAGCTGACGGGAAAAAGGGAATCAGTCCCTTTCCTCCCGAAAAAAGGGTAATCCGAGGGATGCCGGGGCTCCGAAAATGATGCCTTTTCCCTTCTTGATCGAGATGAAGAGCAGCACGGCGATGGTCATCAGATAGGGAAGCATCATCAGCACCGGGGTCGGGATGGTGGTTCCCGCCGTCTGGAGCCGAAGCTGGAAAGCTTCAACGCCGCCGAAGAGATAGGCGCCGAGGGCTGCCCGGGCAGGGTTCCAGATGGCGAAGATGACCAGGGCCACGGCGATCCATCCCCGTCCCGCGGTCATCAGCTCCCCCCACATCTTTGTGTAGGCCACGGACATGTAGGCCCCCCCGACTGCCACGATGCCCGCCCCTGCCAGGGTGTAGAAATAGCGGGTCTTCGTCACGGAAATGCCCATGGCGTCCGCTGCCCTGGGGTTGTCTCCCACTGCACGGAGATAGAGCCCTTGCCGTGTCGACGAGAAGAACCAGCAGAAAAAGACAACCAGCCCGTAGGAGCAGTAGGTCAGGGCGTCGTGGGAAAAGAACACGGGTCCGAGCACCGGTATGTCTGAGAGGAGGGGGACGCTGATCCGTGGAAGGCCTGGAATGGTGAATCCCACGAACGTCCTTCCCAGCAGGGAGCTTGCGCCCGTTCCGAACATGGTGAGGGCGAGGCCGCTGACGACCTGGTTTCCCTTCAGCGAAACGCAGATGAAGGCGTGGACGAGGCCCATGAGGGCACCCACCAGAAATGCCGCCGCCACCCCGAGCTCCGGGCTGCCCGTGGAATAAGCGACGGAAAACCCAGTGTACGCTCCCATGAGCATGATGCCTTCGAGGCCAAGGTTGAGGATCCCGCCCTTTTCAGTGAGAATTTCCCCCAGGGTGGCGTAGAGAATGGGGGTTCCGCTCCTGACTGCGGCGGTGAGGATGGGGATGATCATTTCCATGTTATGCCCCCTCCTTCCGGGGAGTTTCTCTCGCCGGGATGAACCTCAGGGTATATTTCCGGAAGAATTCCCCGCCGAGGACGAAGAACAGGATCAATCCCTGGAGCACCATGACGCTTGAAAGCGGGAGACGCATGACGATCTGGAGCGTTTCGCCCCCCACGAGGAGGACGCCCATCAGGAAGGAGACGAAAATGATGGCGATGGGATGGAGCCTGGCGAGCCAGGCGACGATGATGGCGGTGAAGCCGTACCCCCCCGAGAAGCCGTGCTGCAGCCTCCCCTGGAGCCCGGCGAGTTCGCACATTCCCGCGATCCCTGCGATGGCGCCGGAAATGAACATGACGAGGACCACGTTCTTCAGATAGTTCATCCCTGCAAATCCGGCCGCCTTCGGGTTCTCGCCCATGACCCTGATTTCGTACCCCCAGCGGGTGAATTTCAGGACGATCCAGAAAAGAAGGGGAAGAAGAAGAGCAAGGAAAATGCCCCCGTGAATGCGGGTGCCCCAGAAGACGGGGAGCCTGGCTGAATCGGGAAAGGGAGGCGTCATGGGAAAGCCCAGGCTTGAGGGGTCTCTCCAGGGGCCGAAGACGAAGTAGTTGAGAAAGTTCATGGCAACGTAGTTGAGCATGAGTGTCGTGATGATCTCGTTCACATTCCATTTCGCCCTGAAATATCCCGCTATGGCCGCCCAGGTTCCCCCGGCGGCGGCGGCGGCAAGGAACATGAGGAGAAGCATGACGATCCTGCTGTCGGAATAGAAGAAACGGACCATGGCCGTCGCCGCTATGGCACCCATGAAGATCTGGCCTTCGGCGCCGATGTTCCATATAAGCATGGTGAAGGAGAGCATAACGGCGATGCCCGCCATGATCAGCGGGATGGCCTTTACCACCGTTTCGCTGAGACCGTAGGTGTCTCCCAGGGCGGAGGTGATGATCGCCCGGTAGGCCTGGAGGGGGGAGACTCCCATGAAAAAAAGAAATACCCCTCCTGAAAAAAGGGCGGCGGCCAGGGAGAAAAAGGGAATGGCGACGGAGAGCTTCCAGGTCGAGGTCAGACGGGGCTCAATCTTGATTCTCACAGGGATTTCCCCCCTTCCGCCCTTTCCAGTTCCGCCAGCGGAGTACCTGCCATCATCAGTCCGATGGTCTCCACCGGCACTGTTGAAGGATTGTCGAGAATACCCATGATCTCCCCCTTGCACATTACCGCCAGCCTGTCGCTCAGGGCGAGAAGTTCTTCGAGATCCTCCGACACGAGGAGGACCGCTCCTCCCCGTTCCCTGTGGGAGAGCAGCTGCTCCCTGACGAATTTTGTTGCGGCCACGTCGAGTCCCCAGGTGGGGTGCACTGCAAGCAGGGCGGCGGGAGAATCGCTCAGTTCCCTGCCGAGCATGAGCTTCTGCAGGTTCCCCCCCGAGAGGTTACGCACCGGGGTTTCCATGGAGGGGGTGCTCACGCTGAACCTTGAGACAAGCTCCCGGGCGAAGGCAAATACTTCCTTCCAGTTCAGGAACAGTCCCCTGGAGACGGGGCGGTTCCAGTACCGCTTCAGGATGGAATTCTCGCTTACATTCATGTTGGGAACGAGTCCCGTCCCTTTCCTGTCGGCAGGGATATAGTGCACTCCCTGCCCGATAAAGTCCTTCGGGAGAGCGTTGGTCATCTCCCGGCCGTTGACGCTGATTGACCCCGATTCCACTTTTCTCAGCCCCACGAGGGTTTCGCACAGTTCCTGCTGTCCGTTTCCCGCCACTCCTGCTACGCCCAGAATCTCCCTTCCGCGCACCATGAAGGTCGCCCGGTTTACGGCAGGAAACCCTCTGTCGCCGAGGGCGCAGACGGAGGCGCACTCCAGTACGGGCTCTCCCGGTTCCAGGGGAGTCTTGGAAATGGTGTATACCATCTTTTGTCCCACCATCATCTCTGCGAGCTGCTCTTTGGACGTAGAGGCAGTCTCCACGGTGCCGACGAGCTTTCCCTTCCTGAGGATGGTCACCCTCTGCGAAAGGCCCATGACCTCGTCCATTTTGTGGGAGATGAAGACCACGCCATGCCCCTCGGAGGTCATCTGCCGCACGGTTTCAAAGAGGTGCTCCGCCTCCTGGGGGGTGAGCACCGCCGTGGGCTCGTCCAGTATCAGGATGTTCGCCTGGCGGAAGAGCATCTGGAGAATGGCCACCCGCTGCTGTTCTCCGATGGAGAGCTGCCAGATGCTGGCATCGGGGTCTACCCTGAGGCCGTATTTCGACGAGAGGGATGTGATTCTGTCCCGTATGTCGTTCTTCGGCAGAATGGAGGGAAGTCCGTCAAGGCCGAGGATCATGTTCTCCCATACCGTTTGGCTGGGAATGAGCATGAAGTGCTGGTGAACCATGCCGATTCCTGCTTTGCGGGCGTCTCCGGGAGAGGAAAAGGCAGTCTCGTTCCCTTCGATGAAAAGAGAGCCGCTGTCTGGACGGTACAGGCCGTAGAGAATATTCATGAGCGTGGATTTTCCCGCGCCGTTTTCTCCGAGAAGAGCGTGGACTTCTCCCGGCCGCACGTCGAAATCCACTTCGTGGTTTGCCGTTACACCGGCGAACCGCTTCGTTATCTTCTCCATGCGCACCAGCGGCCGGCATTGATTCATTCCATTTCCCCCTTGTGTTCGGAATGGCGGAGGCCGAAAAAAAGGGCGCGGAAATTCGCGCCCTCAAGAATCTCCCGACCATTATGATACAAAAGAACGGCCTATTTGGGTATATCTCCCTTTACGCCTTCCACGAACCAGTTCATGGAGAGCATTTCCGCATCGGTCATGGCTGTTCCGCCGGGAACCTTCACAGCCCCGGCCTGGTCCTTCACGGGACCGTGGAACACGTCCCAGCCTCCGGCGAGGATCTTCGCCTTCTCGTCTTCCACCAGTTTCTTCACGGAATCGGGAACATCCTTGCCGTAGGGGGCGAGGTCAACCATGCCTTCTTTGAGGCCGAGCCAGACCTGTTCAGACTTCCACGTTCCCTCGACGACCTGCCGGATGGTGTCCCGGTAGACGATTCCCCAGTTCCAGATGGGAGCGGTGAGATGCTTCGTGGGGGCATAGTTGCTCATGTCGTTGTTGTATCCCACCACGTAGATTCCTGCTTCTTCGGCGGCCTGGGGTGCGGCTCCCGTGTCGGCGTGCATGCCGAGAACGTCCGCCCCGGCGTCAATGAGGGCCTTGGCGGCTTCCTTTTCCTTGCCGGGATCAAGCCACGAGAAAATCCAGATGACCCGGACTTCGGCTTTGGGGTTTGCTTTCCGGACGCCGAGGGTGAAGGCGTTGATGCCGCGGATGACTTCGGGGATGGGATATGCACCCACGTAGCCGATGACGTTCTTCTTTGTCATGCTTCCCGCCACGAGGCCTGAGAGGTACCGCGCCTGGTACATTCTTCCGAAGTACGTTCCCACGTTCTCCGCCACCTTGTATCCCGAGCAGTGCATGAAGATGGTCTCGGGGTACTTCTTGGCCACTTCGAGGACGAAATCCATGTGGCCGAAAGAATTGGCGAAGACGACCTTCGATCCGTTCCGGACGAGAGTTTCCATGACTCTCGAGGCATCGGGGCCTTCAGGAACGGACTCGACGTAGGCGGATTTCAGCCCGGGGAACGCCTCTTCCATGAAAAGCCTTCCCTTGTCGTGCATGAAGGTGTATCCGCCGTCGCCGATGGGGCCTATGTAGATGAAACCGGGATTGATCTTTTCCACCGGGACCGGCGGAAAGGCGGCGAATGCCGCGCTGCAGAAAATGAAACCGACCGCGAGAGCGAGAAGCACAGAAAATCTCTTCACGTTTTCTACCTCCCTGAAAAAAATGTGGGTCCTCTTCCCGGGGTTATTATACATTGCCGGTCCGGATTTAGGAATCAGGGCCACCGAACCGGCAATGAGCCCAAAAGCCGGCCCTTCGCCGGAAGTTCCGATGAGCCGGCGCAGACGGTTGATCCCTGTTCTCCTCGATTTTTCTCTGGCATGCTACAATGATAACTCCTAATTTTTCGGCGACGAGGAGGAATGTTCGGCGTGTCCAGCGAACGGTACCACAAGACATACCCCATTTCGTGGGAGCAGATCCACAGGGACTGCAAGGCCCTTGCCTGGCGGCTGGTGGGGGTGGCCAAATGGGAGCGGATCATCGGCATCGCCCGGGGAGGCCTTGTCCCCGCGGCCATTATTGCCAGGGAGCTGAATATCCGGCTGGTGGACACCGTGTGCGTGTCCAGCTACACTCTGCGGACCCAGGGAGATATTTCCATCCTGAAGGAGATCGAGGGTGACGGAGAAGGGTGGCTTATCATCGACGACCTGGTGGACACGGGGAAAACGGCCAGGGTCGTCCGGGAAATGCTTCCGAAGGCTCATTTCGCCGCCGTCTACGCGAAGCCCGAGGGAAGGGCCTTCGTGGATACTTTTATCACCGAGGTCAGCCAGGACACGTGGATCCTCTTCCCGTGGGACGCCGAAACCTCCTACGCGAAACCCATAGCTGAACAGCAGTGAGAAAACGAAAGGCCGGGGGGAAATGCGGCATCCCCCCGGCCTTCTTTCGTTAATGTCTTCCTTCTCAGGCGAGAAGGTCGATGTTCTGTCCGACGCCCATGCTCTGCATCATCTGGGAAAGCATGTCCTTCTGAAGGTCAGTCACCTGTTTCAATACAGAGTACTGAACGGCAAGCTGCACATCCTGCGATGCAGAACCCCGGGACGCAGCGGAAATTCCTTCCATGTGATCCCACCTCCCGCTTTTCTTTCGCCTGATTATACCACAGCGGAGTGCCCGGCGAAAAAAAAGAGGGTATAATCAATCCGCATCCATATTACTATACCGGAAGGCGGGGTCCCTGTGCATTATTTCAACTACGCGTTTTTCCTTCTTATCTGGGGGTGGGTCCTTTCCGGGGGGTATGTCCGCTACATCGTTCCCCTCATAGGGTCTGTCTTCTCCACCCTCGAATCCATGGAAGGAAGCGGCCAGTCCGGTCCCAGGGCTCTCGCCTTTCTGGTGAAAATCATCCTTACCGTTGCCCAGACCTATGTACTCGGCATCTGGTCGGCCTACTGCGTGCTCCGCACCATGGTCTTTCTCCAGGAACCCGGCACGAACGGCTGGCTGTATTACATTTCCGCCTTCCTCATCTGTGAAGGCGTTCTCGGGATCGTGGCGAAACGGGAGCCCTACAGGGGGCTCCTTTCCATAATGCATTCGGCCATGGCCATGGGGTTTTTCGTTGTCTTCGCGCTGAATCCCTATTTTCTCGCTTCGGTTTACCCCTGGCTTCCGCCGCTGATGAAGTTCCCCATCGGCTGAACCCCGGGCGGCGGATCAGGCTTTCGGTTTGCCTGCCGGATCTCCCTCGGGTGGAACGATACACACGAATTCGAGAGGACCTTCGCCCGTGTTGGTGAAATTGTGCTCCACTCCCGGCGGGACATGGGCCCAGCAGCCGCCCTCGAGCCGGTAGACGTCGCCGTCGATCTTTGCCTCGCAGGTTCCTCCCATGATCAGGATGTAATGAGGCCAGTCGTGGGTGTGGAAGGGGGTCTGAGATCCCTTTTCCACGGTGAAATAACGGGCGACATAATCGTCCCAGAATTTTCCCGGGGCGAAAACGATCCTCCGCTCGATTCCGGCCGGCTGGACGGCATCGTCGGCCCTGGGGATATCTCTCAGCTTTCCGGCGTTGCATTTGGAACACGTCATGAAATTCACGCTCCCTGGGTACATTGGATTTCTTCCCTTCTCCCGGTCGGGAAAGGAAGCAAGCAGAATGGTACCATCGGGGGGTGTCCCTGTCCAGAACGACAGGCGGCAGAGGAGCCGGGAGAAACAAAAACTTGCAATTCTCACCCCATTGTCTATAATGCTTTATCACAATGGAACGTCAGTTTCATATATTCTGCATCAGGAATGGGAGGAAAGAAGCATGAAGAAAATCGCAGCGGTTTTATCGGTAGTTTTTCTTTTCCTGGTTCTTGCGGCATCGTCCGCACCGGCCTCCGACATCAAGCTGGCCCACGTGGTGAACGAAAACGACGCCTTCCACGTATGTGCCCTCAAATTCAAGGAACTCGTGGAGGGCGGGAGCAAGGGTGAACTGACGGTCACCATCTACCCCAACGCGAAGCTCGGCGACGAAAGGAACCTTCTCGAGAGCATGCGCATGGGCGTGGTGGACTCGGCGATCATCACCGGCGGCCCTATCATCAACTTCATGCCCAAGTTCGGCGTGTTCGACCTTCCCTTCCTTTTCACAACCCCGGAGCAGGCCTACAAAGTTCTGGACGGGGAAATCGGCAGGGGCATGCTTGCCGACATGGACGCCCTCGGCTGGAAGGGTCTCGCATACGGCGAGAGGGGATTCCGCAACCTGACGAACAGCAAAAAACCCGTAACTGTCCCTGACGACATGAAGGGGCTGAAGATTCGGCTCATGCAGAACCCCGTCTATGTGGACTCCTTCAAGGCCCTCGGGGCGAATGCCGTTCCCATGGCCTGGACCGAAGCCCTCACCGCCCTCCAGCAGGGGACCATCGACGGCCAGGAGAACCCCCTCAACGTCATCGTATCCTTCAACCTTTTCGAGTCCCAGAAGCACCTTGCCCTGACGCGGCATGCCTATGCCCCCAACGTGATCATGATGAGCAAGAGAACATGGGACAAGCTTTCTCCCGAGCACCAGAAGCTCGTCCAGGAATCCGCCCAGGCTGCAGCGGAGCATAACAGGGCCTATGACAACGAAAAGGAAGCCGAGTGGCTCCAGTTCCTGAAGGACAAGGGCATGGAAGTCACCGAACCTGACCTCTCCCTGTTCAGGGAAGCGGTCAAGCCCGTGTACGAAAAATACGAAGAGCAGTTCGGCAAAGAGCTTGTCGAGGCTATCCTTGCCGTGAAGTAGGCACCGGCAGGAATGGAACGGAATAGGAGCGAAGCAAGAGGCGAGACGAAGCGCTCGCCTCTTCTCCAATTAAGCGATGCAGTGAATACGGTCAGCGAGGTCGTCCTTTTCGGAATGATTCTTGCCATGATTGCCGTGACTACCCTCCAGATAGTCTGCCGCATCTTTTTCGATGCCCTTATCTGGTCGGAAGAGCTCACCACCTACCTTCTCGTCGCGTCATCCCTTCTGGGCGCCGCGGTGGGATTCAAAAGAGGATCCCACATCGCCGTTACCTTTCTCGTGAATAAGCTCCCTGAAGCTCCCAGAAAAGCCGTCTCTGTATTTGTCCAGGGCCTCGGCGTGTTTTTCTTTGCCGTGGTGGCCTATTACGGGGCGGATCTCATGAAAAGCGAGGCCATGCAGACCACGCCGGCTATGGGAATATCAATGACGTGGATTTACGTCATGTACCCCGTGATCGGGGGCATCATTCTGCTTCATCTTCTCGCCGGGTTCGGCGACATCCTGGGGAGGCGCTGACCATGGGACTCGTTCTTGCAGGCAGCTTTATCCTCTTCATGGTACTGGGCGTTCCGGTGGGGCTCGCCATCGGGGCGGCAGGACTGCTCGTCGTGCTGCTGAGCGGCTTTCCCCTTGCCATGATTCCCCAGACCATGTTTTCGGGCAACGAGTCTTTTGCCCTCGTGGCCGTTCCCTTTTTCGTCCTTGCAGGAGACATTCTTGCCAGGGGGGGTATCTCCGAACGGATCGTCGCCTTTGCCGAAGCCACCCTCGGCAGATTCCGGGGAGGGCTTTCCATCGTCTCCACTGTGGCATCCATGTTCATAGCGGCCATCTCGGGATCCGGGGCGGCGACGACGGCAGCCGTGGGCTCCGCTCTTCTCCCCCAGCTCAAGAAAAAGGGGTACGACGTGGACTTCTCCGCGGCACTTATAGCCGCGTCCGGAACCATCGGAGTGGTCATCCCCCCCAGCGTTCCCATGGTGCTTTATGCCGTCATCGCGGGCATATCTGTGGCCAAGCTCTTCATGGCGGGGTTCGTGCCCGGATTTCTCATGGGAATCGGTCTTATCGTGTACTCCATGTATGTGGCGAGGAAGAGGGGATATCCAGCAGCCGAAGCCACCACGGGAATGCAGAAATGGAAACTTTTTCTCGAGGCGTCCTGGGGACTTCTCACTCCCGTGATCATCCTGGGAGGTATCTTCTCGGGCTTTTTCACCCCGTCGGAAGCCGCCGCCGTCGCGGTGGACTATTCTCTCATCGTGGCCTTTTTCATCTACAAATCCATGGACTTCAAAAAATTCTACAATCTCGTGGTGGGGGCCGGTGTTACATCCTCCCTCATCATGTTCATCATCGCCACGTCGAAGCTTTTCGGCTGGGGCCTTGCCTTTTATGAGATTCCAGAGGCCGTCGCCCGGGTGTTCCTCGGGTTCGCGGGGGGCAATACAATCCTCATTTACCTCATGATCACCGTGATCATCCTCCTGGCGGGCATGTTCATGGAAACCGCCTCGGCGCTCATCATCCTGACGCCCATCTTTCTTCCCACCATCATTCAGGTCGGGGGCAACCTCGTCCATTTCGGCGTGCTCATCTCCATCGGCCTTGCCATCGGGATGGCCACTCCGCCGGTGGCCATCGATATTTATGTCGCCAGCGCCATCACCGGCCTGCCCATCGAGCAGATCAGCAAACCCATCGTTCCCATGGTGGCGGTGCTTATTGGAGTCCTGGTCCTTGTGACCTACGTTCCCTCCATCATCCTGTCACTGCCGCTGCTCGTCTGGGGACCGGCCGGAATCTGACAAACAACTCAATAATCGACAGGAGGTAATGCATTATGCGGAGCGACAAAGCGAAAGCGGGTCCGGAAAGGGCTCCTCACCGGTCCCTGCTGAAGGCTTCGGGATATACCGACTGGGAAATCAGCCGTCCATGGATTGGTGTGGTCAATCCCTACAACGCCATTATCCCCGGCCACGTTCACCTGAACAGGATCACCGAGGGAGTGAAGTCGGCTGTCTACGCCTTCGGGGGCCTCCCGCTCGAGTTTCCCGTGATCGGGGTCTGTGACGGCATCGCCATGAACCACGAGGGCATGAAGTTTTCCCTTCCCAGCAGGGAACTCATCATGGATTCCATCGAAGTCATGGTCAGGGCGCACGCCCTCGATGGTCTGGTTCTCGTCACCAACTGCGACAAGATCATCCCCGGTATGGCTATGGCAGCCCTTTCCCTGAACATCCCCGCCGTTATGATCAGCGGAGGTCCCATGCTCGCAGGGACCAGCGGCGGACGTGACGTTGACCTCAGCAACATCTTCGAGGCGGTAGGCAAAAGGGTCGCCGGACTGATGACCGATGACGAGCTGCGGGCCATTGAGGATACCACCTGCCCCACCTGCGGCTCCTGTGCGGGCATGTTTACCGCGAACACCATGAACTGCATGGTCGAGGCCCTCGGCCTGGCTCTGCCGGGCAACGGCACGATCCCGGCCGTTTATTCGGCACGGGACCGGCTCGCCAAGGAAGCGGGACGGCACATCATGATGCTGGTGGAGAAGAATATACGGCCGAGGGACATCCTCACCGAAAAGGCTTTCAAAAACGCCGTGGCCGTGGACATGGCCCTCGGGGGGTCCACCAACACGGCCCTTCACCTTCCGGCCCTCGCCCATTCGGCAGGGATATCGCTCACCCTCGACCATTTCGAGGAAGCGAGCAGGAAGACGCCCCATATCTGCAGCATGAGTCCGGGGGGGAACCACCACATCCAGGATCTTTTCTCAGCGGGCGGAGTCCAGGCTGTCATGGCCCGGCTCCTTGGAGGAGACCTGATTGACGGTTCGCCTCTTACCGTCACCGGACGGACCGTCGAGGAAAACCTCCGGGGAGTCCGGGTACTTGACGACGATGTCATCCGCCCCCTCGAGAACCCCTATCATGCCCAGGGAGGCCTGGCCATCCTGAAGGGCAACCTCGCTCCCGAAGGCAGCGTAGTGAAGCAGTCCGCCGTGGATCCCTCCATGCTGAAGCACTCAGGCCCTGCCCGGGTATTCGACAGCGAGGAAGCGGCAAGCGAGGCCATCCTTGCTAAGAAAATCAACCACGGAGACGTGGTGGTTATACGGTACGAGGGACCGAAGGGCGGACCGGGAATGCGGGAGATGCTCGGGCCCACTTCCTCCCTGGCGGGGATGGGAATGGACAAGACCGTAGCCCTGATCACCGACGGCCGTTTTTCGGGGGCGTCGAGGGGAGCCTCCATCGGTCACGTATCCCCTGAAGCCGCTGCCGGCGGAAACATCGCCCTCGTGCAGGAGGGCGATACCATCGAAATCGATATCCCAGCCCGGTCGATGCATCTCGCGGTGTCCGACGAAGAGCTCGGGAAGAGACGGGCCACATGGAAACCCGCTGAAAGCGTTACGGACAGCCTGTTCCTTGAAAGATACCGGAGCGTTGTCACCTCGGGCTCCAGGGGGGCTGTTTTCGGCTAGAATCTGTCTGCTGCCGAAGGGGCCCCGATTCCGGGCCCCTTCTTTTTCAGGGGAGGGAGCGTTGTGGGAGAAAGGGAGAGAACGGAAGCCCGCATTCTTGACGCTGTCGGGGCCGTCCTTTCCGGCAAGGGATACGGCTATCTCGGCGTAAACGAGGTAGCCCGGCAGGCCGGAGTGGACAAGGTGCTTATTTACCGCTATTTCGGAGGCATGCCCCAGCTTCTGAACGCTTTTTTTTCCGGGAGGAAATACTGGCCCTCTACGGAGGAGATACTCCAGACCGGCGGCGAAGGAGGGGCCGACCCAGCGACCCGGGCCTATGCCATCCTGAGAGGATACCTGAGAGAGCTGAAGAAATCGGATGCCGCACGGCAGATACTCCGGGGCGAGATTGCAGGCCGGGAGGATGTTTCCACGTGGACCGCGGATGAACGCTACCGCCAGGGTATGGAACTGCTCGGCCTTCTGCGTGACCACAGCGGCGACGCCGAAGGAGTGACCGAAATGGCCGCTCTCCTCACCGCCGGATTCACTTTTCTTCTCCTGAGACGGGACGTTTCCCGGCGGTACCTCGGCCTTGACCTGTCAAAGGAGGAGACATGGGAGCGGCTGGAAAAAACAATCCACCTGCTTGTGGAGCTTTTTTACGAAAAAAGAAAAGCCCCGCCCGGGGAGGGACGGGGCTGAAAGGCCGGAGGAGCCGGCTATTTTGACTCAAGGGCTTCCACGAGGGCTTTCCCGAAATCGGGAAGGTCGGACGGTGTTCTGCTCGTAACCAGCTTTCCTGAGATAACTACCGGTTCATCCACCCATTCCGCTCCCGCGAGGACCATATCGTCCCGGATGCTCTTGTAGGACGTTGCCTTTTTGCCCTTGAGAATGCCCGCCGAGACAAGGACGCTCCCGCCATGGCAGATGGCCGCCACGACACCGCCGGAAGCACTGACTTCCCGGACAAAGTCCACGATGGACTTGTGGGTGCGGAGACGGTCCGGAGCCCATCCGCCGGGAACCACAACCCCGGCCACGTCCGAGGGGGAAAGGTCCGCTGGTGAAGCGGCCGCCTCGATAGACGTTCCAAGCTTGCCGGTGTACACTTTTCCTGCGGCGGGTCCCACGGCGACAGGTTCAAAACCTGCCTCGGCCAGGCGGTAAAAGGGATACCAGTACTCGAGATCGTGAACGTTCTCCTCCACGAGAACTGCGACTTTTTTCGACATTGAGCTCACTCCTTTCGTTTTTTCTGGGTTCTTCCAAAGAGGTGCCTGAAGCAAGTCTAGCATAGAATGACAAAAAATAAACCCGGAGGGGTATATCATGACAATAGGGGAAAACCACATCATCAAAACGATCCTGGGACGGCGGAGCATCAGGAAATTTACGGCGGATCCGGTTTCTCCGGAGATCCGTGACCGGCTCCTCGAATGCGGATGTGCCGCGCCCTCGGCCCACAACCGCAGGCCCTGCGTCTTCGTTGTCATAGAGGACCGGAAGATCCTGGACGATCTTGCGGAGGCCCACGACTCGGGAAAAATGCTCCGGCAGGCTCCCCTGGCCATAGCCGTATGTGCAGAGACTGCCGGTTATCCCGAAGGCGACCGGGCCTGGGTGGAGGACTGCGCCGCCGCCCTGGAGAACATTCTTCTCGCCGCAAGGGGACTGGGACTGGAGGGGGTCTGGCTTAAGGTCATGGACAGACACCCAAGGAACGAAAGAATCCGTCCTATCCTCGCTGTGCCTGATTCGGTGGAAATTGCGGGCATTGCCGCCCTCGGCTTCGGGGCGGAAAGGAAACCGCCGTACGAAGGTTTCGACCCTTCGAAGGTCCGCTTCAACCGCTGGTGAACATCCGGACTCGGCCTGAATCCGCAGTTTTTCCCGGCCGAGGGAGTGTCGCCGGGCACAGGTTGACGCTCTCCCCTGCCTGAGGATTCTGGCCCGACGAAAATACCGGATCTGCAGGGACGAACATGGTAAAATAACAGGGTTGTGCCGAGAGCATGCTTTTTCTGACGGCGATCGGCTTTGGAGGTTGAAGAAGACAGATGGAAGAAAAAAAAGGTGAACTGCTTTTCGGCAAGGTGATCTCTCTTCCCCTTGTGGAGGAGATCAAGCACAGCTATCTCGATTACGCCATGAGCGTCATCGTGGGGAGGGCTCTCCCCGACGTCCGTGACGGCCTCAAACCCGTGCAGCGGCGTATTCTGTACGCCATGATGGAACTGGGCCTCCGGGCCGGCTCCTCCTACAAGAAGTCGGCCAGGGTTGTGGGAGAAACCATGGGCAAGTACCATCCCCACGGCGACTCCGCCATTTACGAAACCATGGTCCGCATGGCCCAGGATTTCAGCATGAGATACCCCCTGGTGAACGGCCAGGGAAACTTCGGCTCCATCGACGGAGATCCCGCGGCGGCCATGAGGTACACCGAGGCGAAGCTCTACGAAATGGGAGAGCTCATGCTTGCCGACATCGAAGAGGATACGGTGGAGTGGGGACCCAACTTCGACGAATCCCTGAAGGAACCCCTCTACCTTCCCTCCCTCGTCCCCAACCTCCTCGTGAACGGAAGCTCGGGAATTGCGGTGGGAATGGCCACGAACATTCCCCCTCACAATCTTTCCGAGGTTGTCGATGCCCTTGAATATATGATCGACTCAGACGGAAACTGGGAATTCGGCGAAATCTACGCCCGGCTTCCCGGGCCTGACTTCCCGACGGGAGGCATCATTCTCGGCAGGGACGGGATCATTGATGCATACCGGACGGGCAGGGGAAAGGTCATCCTTCGGGGAAAGACCGTCGTGGAGGACGGGAAGCGGGGCAAGACGTCCGTGATAATCACGGAAATTCCCTTCATGGTGAACAAGACGTCCCTCATCGAAACCATCGCCTCCTGCGTCCAGGAAAAACATATCGACGGCGTGGCGGACATCCGGGACGAGTCCGACCGCGACGGACTTCGCATCGTTCTGGAACTCCAACGGGACGGCGACGCCGATCTCGTTCTCCGGCAGCTCTACAGGAGAACCCAGCTCCAGACCACTTTCGGCGTCATCAACCTCGCCCTGGTGAACCAGCATCCTGAAGAGCTTCCCATTGCGGATATGCTCTCCCACTTCCTCGAACACCGGAGAGACGTGGTCCGGAGGAGAACCCAGTTCAGGCTGGACAAAGCCCTCGCCCGGGCCCACATCGTGGAAGGACTTGTGAAGGCCCTGGACATGATCGACCGGGTCATCGCGCTTATCCGGGGTGCCCGGACCGTTCAGGAGGCGAAGGACGGCCTGATTTCCCAGCTCGGATTTTCGGAGACCCAGGCCCAGGCTATCCTTGACATGAGGCTCCAGCGGCTCACCGGGCTCGAGCGGGAAAAGCTCGAGGCGGAACTTGCGGCGCTCTTCGCCGACATCGAGGGGTACCGGACCATTCTCGGAAACCGTTCCGCCCTCGACGGTGTCATCAAGTCGGAACTCGCTGAGCTGAAGCGGAAATTCGGCGGCCCCCGGAGGACTGAGATCATGGACAATTACGAGGAAGTGTCCATGGAAGACCTCATCCCTGAGAACGACATCGTTGTCATCCTCTCCAAGGACGGCTACCTCCGCCGGAAGGCCCTCGAGGAATATTCCCTCCAGGCCAGGGGAGGCAAGGGCAAAAAAGGAAGCGGGCTGCAGGACGAGGACGAGATCGCTCTCGTGGCGGTCACCAACACCCACAAGGATATCTACCTCTTTACCTCCTCCGGGCGGGCCCTCGCCATCCGGGGCCACATGATCCCCGAGTCCAGGACCGGAAAGGGAAAGCTCATCGGAAAGCTGGTTCCCCTCGACGAGGGAGAGACGGTGGTCTCCATGTACGGCAGGAGCCTCGAAGGAAAAAGCTTCATTTTCTTTGCCACGAGGAAAGGCATCTCCAAGCGGCTTCCCCTTTCGGAAATAGCCAGGCTCAACCGTGCAGGGAAAAGGGTCCTGACCCTTGATGATGGAGATGCAATCGCTCAGGTCAGGCTGACTACCGGAAAGGACGAACTTCTCTTCATGACGGCGAACGGCCAGGGCCTCCGCGTCTCCGAGGAAGAATTCCGCCCCATGGGCCGTTCTGCCCGGGGCGTGAAGGGTATCCGCCTTGAGGAAGGGGATTCTGTCATCAGCTGTGAAGTCGTCACATCCGACCGTCTCGCCATGGTGATCAGCGAGCGGGGTGTCGCCAAGAGGACGAGCTTCGAGGAATTTTCCATCCATCACCGCGGCGGCAAGGGCGTCAAGGCCATGAACCTGGGCAGGAAGACCGGTCCGCTCGTCGGGAGCTGGGCTGTCGCAGAGGATGACGAGATCATGGTCATCACCTCGAGGGGCAGGATGATCCGGGTCGCCGTGGTGGAGATACCGCGGCTGAGCAAAACTGCCATGGGAACGATCACCGTGCGGCTTGACGACGGTGATTCCGTGGCGGACGTGAGCGTGGTCTGCGGAGATGAATGCGTGGAGGAGAACAGATCGTGAAAATCGTACGGGACGGATATCCCCTGATAGCTTTTGTCGCCTTCATGCTGCTCGGCAGCCTGTACTTCGCCCCCATGGTAGGCCTGTTCCTGGCCCCCCTGCTCGGGCTGGTGGTCTGGTTTTTCCGGGATCCGGAAAGGGTTCCCGACGGGCCCGGCTTTCTCTCTCCCGCCGACGGCAAAGTGGTGGAGGTGATGGAAACGGACCATCCCTTTACCGGAAAGGCGGTCAAGGTGGGCATTTTCATGAACCCTCTCGACGTTCACGTCAACCGTGTTCCCTGCGATGGAACGGTGGAATGGATGGAGTACATTCCCGGGAGGAAATGGATGGCCTTTGAACCCAAGGCCTCGGAGCTTAACGAGAGAATGTGCGTGGGCCTTGCCACCGGTTATGGACCGGTGCTGCTCGTCCAGGTAGCGGGATTCCTTGCCCGCCGCATTGTGTGCAGGCTCCGGAAAGGCGACCGGCTTGTCCGGGGCGATCGGTTCGGCATGATCAAGATGGGGTCGAAAGTCGACGTGTACCTGCCTGCCGGAGTACAGATGAAGACCTCTGTGGGAAAGAAGGTTTTCGCAGGCAGAACCGTTCTTGGAGGGATGGCCGGTGAGAAATCGTAGAAAGCGGGGTAGTCTTCCTTTCCGGAAGATCGCGCCCAATATGGTGACCAGCGGGAACCTGCTGTGCGGCATGATGGCACTATTTCTTCTGTTTCACGGGCGGTTTGTTCCCGCTGCGTGGCTTGTCTTCATGGCCGTTTTTTTTGACTGTATGGACGGGAAGGTAGCCAGGAGCCTCGGCGGCGGAACGCAGTTCGGACTTGAGTTCGACAGCCTGGCGGACGTGGTCAGCTTCGGCGTGGTTCCCGCCATGCTCATGTACGTTTCCTACGCCGATGCTCTCGGCCTGTGGGGCGTTCTTGCGGCGTCGTTCTTCGCCCTGTGCGGTGCCCTGCGGCTGGCCAGGTTCAACGTGGTTCACATGCCCGGTCCTTTCCAGGGACTTCCCATCCCGGCGGGGGGACTCTTTCTCGCATCCTTTATTCTCGCCCCTGTACCCCTGCACCCTGCAGCGGCCGGGTTTCTGTGCTTCGGAACCGGAGCCCTCATGATCTCCAGTGTGCCCTACGGCAGCCTGAAAGGACTGAGAAAGGGTCAGGGGAACAGGAAAAAATTCCTTCTTCTCGCCGGAATCCTGGCGCTGACCTTTGTCTCCCTCCAGTCCGCTGCGCCCCTGGCGGTCATGGCCGTCTACGTGGTCAGCGGACTGATCCGGTTCGACTGGGAAAAGTGGCTTTCCCGGGAAACCGGGGAGGGTGAAAGGGCGGAAAAGAAAGCCTGAGGTCCTGCACCGCCTGACAACTGAATGCCGGGGGGAGCTGCTGCGGGCTGAGAGGAAGGCTGATTGGGCCTTCGACCCCTAACCTGATCCGGGTAATGCCGGCGGAGGGAGTGTCATCACCGGAACGGGATTCCGGGAGGACGAAAAAAGACAGGAGCCCCGCGGAATGAAGGGGCTCCTGATTTATTTGGAGGTGGAATCATGGAAATCTACAGGGGAATCACCGTCTCCATCGCCGGGAGCGATTCCGGCGGAGGGGCGGGAATACAGGCGGACCTGAAAACCTGTGCCGCCCTCCGGGTGTTCGGCATGACCGTCATTACGGCCCTGACGGCCCAGAACAGCCGGGAGGTAAGCGCGGTCTGGAATGTTCCGCGGGAGATGATCCGGGCCCAGATGGACGCTCTCTGGTCCGACTTCCCCGTCGGTGCGGCAAAGACGGGGATGCTTGCCCTTCCGGAAACCATCCTGGAAGTGGCGGAAGGCATACGGAGGTGGAACGTCGGCAATCTCGTGGTAGACCCGGTGATGATCGCCCAGAGCGGGGCTTCCCTGATTGCCGGTGAAGCGGTGGAGGTGCTGCGGCAGGAGCTTCTTCCCCTGGCGCTTCTTGTGACCCCCAATGTTCCCGAGGCGGAACGGCTTTCGGGCATGACCATAGAGTCGGTGGAGGATATGGAAAAGGCGGCGGAAGCCATCGGGAGAACAGGTCCCGGTGCGGTTCTCGTGAAGGGAGGCCACAGGATGCAGGCCGATTCAGTCACGGATGTCTTCTATTGCCGCGGACACCTGCAGCGGTTCACCGACTCCCGAATCCATACGGAAAACACCCACGGTACGGGATGCACCCTGAGCGCAGCTATAGCTGCGGAGCTGGCTTCCGGTTCCTCCCTCGAAGAAGCGGTCCGGCGGGGACGGCAGTATCTCCGCCTTGCCCTGAAATCCGGCTTTCGCCCCGGCACGGGGTGGGGGCCTCTCGGACACGCGGTGATCCCTCCGTGGACAGAAAAATAGGACTCGCAGATCTTTCCCCAAGGTGCTGGACAGACGCCCTGGAACAGGTGCGGCGGCAGCGCCCCCTGGTTTACACCATCACCAGCTTCGTTTCGGCATCTTTCCAGGCGGACGGAACCATTGCCGCAGGAGGCTCCCCGGTAATGTCCCGCTGTCCCCGGAAGGCGGCGGAGCTGGCAGCGTCGGCGGACTCCATCGTGATCAACACGGGAACCCCTGACGAGAGCGCCCTCCTGGCCATGAACCGGGCCGTGAAGACAGGGAAAAAAATCGTGTTCGACCCCGTGGGCTACGGAGCGACCGCCTTCAGAACAGCAGCCGTCAACAGTCTTCTTTCGGCCTGCCGCCCTTCCGTCATCAAGGGAAACTACGGAGAGATCCGGCTGCTCGCCGGTCAGGCCGGGGAGATGAGGGGAGTGGATTCAGAATGTGCGACGGCCCCCCTTGTTCCGGTCATGCAGTCCCTCGCGGGGCGGACCGGAGCCCTCATCTGCGCCACCGGCCCCGTGGATATCATTGCCGATGGAGCGTCTGCCCGGGCCTTTTCCGGAGGGAGCGCTCTCATGGCCAGGATTTCCGGAGGAGGCTGCCTTCTCGGATCCCTCATGGGGGTGCTCATTTCCGGAGGAATCGCCGCAGGAGCTTCTGCGGCCGTTGTGATGCTCCGCCTCGCGGCGGAGCGGGCTGAAGAAAGGGCGAAAGGGCCGGGGGCCTTCCGGGCGGCGCTGCTGGATGAGCTTGCATCCCTTGCTCCGGAAGACCTGATGTCCCAGGAATGGCGGATGTGCGAGCCGCCGGAAGGAGGAACCGGAGCATGAATATCAGAGACGCTTTGAAGCTGTATGTTATTCCTGACCGCAGGATCGGGGCTCCCCGGTCCATCGAAGAGCAGGCGGCCCTTGCCATCGACGGCGGAGCGACCTTGATCCAGCTCAGGGAGAAGGAAATGAACGGCAGGGAACTGTACGAAACCGCCTGCAGGCTTTCCTCTCTTTGCAGAAGCAGGGGAGCGGTCTTTGTGGTGAACGACCGCCTCGACATTGCCCTTGCATCCCGAGCCCACGGCGTTCACCTCGGAAAGGAAGACCTTCCGGTGTCTGTCGCCAGGAAAATCGTACCTGCGGGGTTTCTCATCGGGGCGACCGCCCATTCCATAGAGGAAGGACGGGCAGCGGAGGAACAGGGGGCGGATTACGTCGGGATAGGCGCCGTCTTTCCCACAGGCACGAAAAATGTGGTCTCTGTGATCGGGGTCGATGGTATCAGGGCGATCCGGAAAGCCCTTTCCCTTCCGTCGGTGGCCATCGGGGGGATCAGCGAGGGGAACGCCGCCGAAGTCCTTTCCGCCGGGGTGGACGGAATCGCGGTAGTGTCGGCCGTCGTGGGAAGACCGGATATCGCCGGGGCCGCCCGGAGGCTTGCGGAAACCGTGTTCAGCGGAAAACCCTGAACATGAGCAGGAGGGTCAGCAGAATTGCTCCGCTGCCCGCAAGCAGAAGAACAACAGGGGGAGTCAGGGGAGGTCCGTTCTCTTCGTCCCGTTCACCTTTCGGCCCGGCGGAAACCGGCGTCTCGCTTCCGGAGGGAACATCCCGGCCGGCCTTCCGGAGCCTGGCGTTTCCCTCAAGGGTTACCACACCGCTGAACTCGTCGGAAAGGCGTGTGAGGATGGTGAAATTACCCTGGCGGTCCCTGTGAACGGAAAGGACTTCAGCCCGTACAGTACCGTCGAAGCCGGGGTCTGCGGCGCGCAGTCTTTCCCTGAGGGGTGACTCCCCGGAGGGGAGAGTGACGACGATATAATCTCCCTTTTCCAGGGCTCCCGCCGGCACGCCTCGTACGGGGTCGATACTGGGAGTACAGGGAATCAGGAAACTGATAGCCCCGCCGGATTCGTCCTGTTCTGCCGCAGCCGTCCCACCGGCAAGGAAATCCGGGCCGAGCAGGTCCTCAAGTTCCGAGGAGCTTTTTCTTTCGGTCTTGATGTATGCCGTTGCCCTGTAGCCGAGGCGGGCGGCCATCTCTTCCCTGATCCGCTCCTCCAGGGTCCTGTTTCCCCCCTCCCCCTTGTCGAGGCTTTCCCTCACCGCTTCGGGAGTGAGCACTTCCCCGAGAATTCCCTCAAGAGATGCAAGGAGGGTCGCCGGAAGTTTTTTCCCCGTTTCCTTCCGGCGGCCCGACAGTGTTTCCGTATGGGCGGCGAAGTCCCTGATCTCTGATTCCACGGAAACTGCCGTCTCGTCATCCTCTCCGGTGCCGGCGTAACCTATGCCCGAGGTACAGACTCCGGCCGGGGAGAGGATTTCGTAGAAAAAAGCCGTGATCTTTTCCGTCTTGGATCTCCTGATGGAAAGATAGCACTTCAGAATATTCAACGGTATGATTTGCTGTACAGCGGTCACCTGGAAAATCTCCTCTTCATGGCGCGTAGTACAAGGATTATAAAGGAGTTTGTTCTCCCGGTGAAGGGTAATTTCCGCCGGGTTATTTTCCTCCCTGGAAAAACGGGGAGAGGGATGTCTTCCCCAGCACGTGGACCAGCACCATGCCAAGGACCGCCCCGGGAACGCTGCTCGCGAGAAAGGCAGTCATAAGCACTGACAGTCCTGCGGCCTTTCCGACGGCAGGGCCGAGAATCCAGGCTGAAACGGCCGCTCCGAGAAATCCCGTTCCGAGAGGTTCCGCAAGGGCTGCCCATGATGAATGAAAATACCTGAAGGCCAGTCCTGCCGCCAGGGCGCCGGGGATGCTCCCCGGGAAGGCGAAGAGAGTGCCCGTTCCCGTCATGTTCCGGACGAGGCTGGTGACGAAGGCTGCCCCGGCGGCCCACCACGGACCCAGGGCGGCTCCGGCGAGAACGTTTACCGTGTGCTGGAAGGGGTAGCACCGTGTGGGCCCCATGGGAAAGGAAACCCCTGACAGAAGAATCCCGGCTGCCACAAGCAGCCCCGCGAAGGTAAGCTTTCGAATCCGGGCTTTCCCGTTACCTTTCAGCAACGATTTCATAGACGTTCACTTCCTTTTCGATCATTCCCCACTGAAGAGCGAAATCCGCGAAGGTTTTCCAGCGGGCGGCGTCGAGCCTGGTGTCCGGGCCGAACCAGGGCCTCGTTTTTTCAAAGGCTTTCCTTTCCATCTCCCTCGGGGCTTCCGGAACGGCCTCGAAATAGAGAGCGAGAGCCTCCTCCGGACTGGCCGCCGTGAAGGCGATGGCTTCTTCCACCGCGTCGAGGAACCGCCGTATCGTTTCCGATTTCCTGTTCCATGTCATGGTTCCGGCTACGAACACCAGTTCGTCATAGGCGGGGATGCCGAATTTTTCGAGTTCGAAGAAGGATGCGGGGTATCCTTCCATCTCCATGGCGACAGGCTCGTAGTTCTTGAAGGGGCCCATGACGGCATCGACTTTGCCCGCCGCCAGGGACTGCAGAATAACGAAGCCCACGTTTACCGGCGTGTACTTTCTGATTCCGTTGACGGCGGCAAAGGCATGGAGAAGGTGATCCATCATGCCGGGAACGGTATAACCGATGGTTTTCCCCTCAAGGTCGGCGGGAGACGTTATTCCCTTCCCGTCGAGAAAGAGGAGAGTCGAGAGGGGGCTCCCCACGAGGCGCCCCACGGCTTTCAGAGGAATTCCCGCTGACGCCGCGATGATCGCCTGGGGCTGGTAGGAAAGAGCGATGTCCACATGTCCGGCGGCGGCGAGCTTCAGGGGATCGGCGCTGTCGGAGGGACTCTGCAGGTCCACCGAAAGTCCGTGTTTCGAGAAGAATCCGCCCTGGCGGGCGACGAAGAGGGGAACATGGTCCACGTTGGGGAACCAGTCGAGCATCAGGCTGAGCTTTTCTTCTCCCCCGGCGGGAGAAACAAGAAGCAGCAGGACAAGGAGCAGAAGGCAGAAGCGGTCGCGTTTCATAGCATTTCCTCCGATCATAGATTTTGTAACGGTGCGGTGCCCCGTCACCGTTTCCTTTCCGTCCACCGGACGGTGTTTTTCTCGAAGATGCAGACGGTTCCCCACAGTGAAAGGCTGACCGCCGAAAGGACGACGATAGAAGCAAAAACCAGGTCAACCCTCAGCCTGGCGTTCGCCTGCATCATAAGGAATCCGAGGCCGTCCGTGCTTCCCACCCATTCGCCGATGACCGCTCCGATTGCCGCCACCGAGACGGCAACCTTGAGGCCGGCGAAAAAATAGGGAAGGGCCCAGGGCCAGTAGAGATGGCGTAGGGTTGTCAGGAAGCCTGCCCCCATGACGGAAAAAAGGGTTTTCATGTCGGGATCGCAGCTCTTGAATCCCTGGAGCAGGGTCACCGTTACCGGAAAAAAGATGATCACAGCCGCCATGGCCACCTTGCTCCCCATGCCGTAACCGAACCACACCACCAGAAGGGGAGCGGCGGCGAAGACCGGGATGGCCTGCGAGGCGATCAGCAGGGGAGAAATCGCTTTTTCAAGAGCTGGAGAGAAAAACATGGCAATGGACAGGGGCACGCCCACAGCCAGGGAAAGAAGGATTCCGAGAAGAATTTCCAGGGTTGTGGTCAGTCCATGCCGGAACAGGAGAGGAGCTTCCGCCGCAAGAACATGAACCACCCTCGAAGGAGCGGGCAGAAGAAAGGGCGGAAGGGCGAACAAACGGCAGAGAGTCTCCCAGACAGCCAGGAATATGCAGAAAAACAACAGGGGAAGAGCCGCCTGCCTCATCGGGAGCCCTCCCGGAGGAGTTTCAGTATGCGCCGCTTCATTCCCGGGAAGGAGGGGGATTCTTCTCTCGAGTTCTTTGTTCCTTCCGGCCGGAAAACCTCGAGGATTCTCATCGGAGGGGAAGAGAGCACCAGGATGGTGTCGGCAAGCAGAAGGGCTTCTTCCACATCGTGGGTCACCATGAGGATGGTTTTCCCGAAGCGGGACTGCAAGAGGAGAAGCAGTTCCCTGAGAGTCTGCCTGGTTATGGCGTCGAGGGCGGAAAGAGGCTCGTCCAGAAGGGCCACCGGGGCGTCGAACAGTATCGTTCGTGCCAGGGCGCACCGCTGGGCCATCCCTCCGGATACCTGGCCGGGGAAAAAGTCTTCCCGGCCTGAGAGCCCCAGCAGGGAAAAGAGGTCCTCCACCCTGCGGAGATCTTCTTCCGTGGGCCTTCGCCTCACTGTCACGGGCAGAAGGGCGTTTTCCCTCAACGTTTTCCACGGCAGCAGAAGATCTTTCTGGGCCATGTAGGCTGCCGCGCCTCTCAGGTCGGGAAGTTCCCGTCCATTAAGGGAGATCCGGCCGCCGTCCGGGGGGAGGACTCCCATCAGCAGGTCGAAGAGGGTGCTCTTGCCGCAGCCTGAAGGCCCCAGGAGCACGGTAAAGCTTCCCTGTTCGGCGGAAAGGGAGATGTCCGAAAACACAGGAAGGCCGTTGAAGCTTTTGGAAAATGCATGGATAATAAGCATAGAAAAAAACTCCCGGCTGGGAACGCCGGGAGCGGAAGTTTTCATGCATTTGCTTTTTGCTGCACACGCACTTCCCTTCGCCGGCATGACCCGGATCAGGTTCCAGGGGTCGGAGCCGAAAAGCTCCCTCTCAGCCGGTTTACGCCGACTCCCCCAGTTGCTGTCACGGGTACGATACTCCCTCCCGGTGGATTTGTCAATTTCCCCTGCACCACCCAAATCCTAAGGAACCTCTGAACAAGAACTGATCCAGCGTCCAACAGTTGAACCTTGACAGCCGAATCCGTTTCCTGTGTTCTTTTTACCCCATATTCAAGCTATATGGTCAGCTTTTTTGCATTTTTTATCGCTATTTCTGGTTTTTGAGGGTCTTTTGCCTATTTTTGGATACACTACGCCCCTGTCGTCGCCAGCAGGCCCCTTCGAACCATGTACAGGTTCGACAGGGCAAAGAGCACGAAGGCGAAGTTGGTGTTCT
>Ga0116152_10000507_pt1 | contig 31391 bp, 30 predicted proteins | sample AD_UKC119_MetaG_FD_89894 | JGI IMG/M metagenome (GOLD analysis project Ga0116152, IMG submission 89894) | Active sludge microbial communities of municipal wastewater-treating anaerobic digesters from Hong Kong - AD_UKC119_MetaG | ecosystem: Engineered > Bioreactor > Anaerobic > Digestate... | reverse complement strand
TGCAAGCAGGCTGGAAAAGGTCCGGCATGATGTCTTTTCTTCAGTCAAACCGCTCTTTTCTGTGACCGTAGACAGGACGGAGGAGACTACGGATGTGAAGAAACGGGCCCGCCTTCTTCTTCCTGATGACCAGGGGCCTTGTCATGCGGAGAGCCTTGCCCCGGTGAAGCGTGAAACGGGCAATGAAGGCATCATGATTCCCGGGCAGGTCCAGTACGTTGCCAAGGGTTATGACTTCCATCAGCTGGGGTATCGTTATCATGGAAGCCTCCGGGTCCTGGCCACGATCCTGAAGTATGATTATCTCTGGAACCGGATCCGTGTCCAGGGGGGAGCCTATGGCGTTTTCCCGCGGATCTCACGCAGCGGGCTTATGCTTTTCTGCTCATACAGGGACCCTCAGCTTCAAAAGACTTTAGAGGCGTATGACCATATCCCGGAATATGTCTCATCGCTTGAATTGAGTGAAGAGGAGATCCTCAAATATATCATCGGAACCATCAGCGAGATCGATACACCGGTGACTCCGGCCATGAAGGGAGAGGTCATTCTCTCCCGGATTCTCCGCGGCCTTTCTCATGCCGATTTTCAGCAGGAGCGCGATGAGATCCTTCAAACCACAGGAGACGGGATCGTGCGTTTTTCCGGGCTGCTCACCGATGTTTTGAGCAAAAACACCATCTGTGTGGTGGGAAGCGAAGCCGCAATAGAGAAGAACAGCAGCCTGTTTGAATCTGTCAAGGGATTTTACGATTAAATCCGTCTGTCCCCCGAATCCTTTCCCGTTCGGGGGACATTTCTCTTCTTCTTTTCGTATAAGTAAATGAAACAATTTTTAAAGGACGCCTGTCTATTTTGAAGTGTTGACGAATATAAAAATGGGGGTAGACTGCTCATATGGCTTATTCAGACCTTGTTACGAAAAGACCAAAAGGATTTATTCTCGTTTTCATCGTTATTCTAATCACCGGGCTCTACGCTTTCTATCAGATCCCTAAGGAAGATCTTCCTGAAGTGGAATATCCCCGGCTCACCATCTATGCCGGGCTTCCCAATCAGTCACCGGAGAACATCATCAAGTATGTCACCTCTGTCATCGAAGAGGAGATTTACACCATCAGAGGGGTTCAGGATGTCTCTTCCACCACCATGGAAGGACGATGCTATATTACCGTGGAGCTGGAGCGGGATGCTGATCCCGACTTTGTCATGTTTTTGGTCAATGAAAAGATCTCGACGTTGAAAGAGGACCTTCCCAATGATATCAACGGCCCCACTGTGGAGCAGTATGTTCCGCGTGAGATCGGAGAGGACACCTTCTTCAGCCTTTACCTTTCCAGTGATATATTAGACGGATACAGCCTGACACAGTTCGCTGAAGATGAGCTGCAGCGGGAGCTGGCTGAGATCCCCGGAGTATCGGGAATCGACATCCAGGGGGGAGTAGAACGGGAACTCTCCATCGAGTACGACCAGACTGCCATTGAACAGTACAATATCTCCTTCTATTCCATCGTCGATAAGGTCATGAGTATGAACAAAAAGATATCCATCGGGAATATCAGGATGCAGGACAAACGCATCTATGTGACATTCCTCAACGACATGGATATTCAAAACATCGAAAACTGGGATGTGGAAAACGGCATCAAGCTTGCACAAGTGGCTAAAGTCACGTTTAAGGATGAAGAACCCCAGACCATCCATAAGATGAACGGAAAACCGGCCGTCTATGTCCAGCTGACCAAAGCCTCCGACGCCAATGCCATCCTGGTCTCCCAGGCCGTCATCAGGAAATTGAAAGAGGTGGAAAAAGAGTATCCCAACATCTTTTATAAGGTCGCTGACAATGAAGGAAAGACTGTGCTGGAGGGATACAGCTCGATTCTGTTAAAGATCATCGTCTCTGTCATCGCGATCTTCCTTGTCCTCTTTTCCTTCATGCGGCATGTGAAACCGTCTCTGATCACCATGTCCTCCATCTTCCTTTCTGTCTCCTTTGCCATCAATTATCTCTTTTTCTCGGGAGAGAGCCTGAATAAATTTACTCTCAGCGGAATAGCCCTTGCATTCGGCCTTCTTGTGGATAATGCCGTAGTGGTCTATGAGAATATTCATAAACACTATTACTCGGGAAAGAAGATCAAAGAGTCCATCCTCCTCTCGTTCAAGGAGATGTTCATCCCCATCATCGCCTCGACCACCACAACAGTCTGTGTCCTCCTGCCCTTTGTCTTCCTTCAGGAAGAGCTGAAGATCTACTATATCCCCTTTGCCAAGACCATTGTGGTGGCCCTGATCGCTTCGATATTCATCTCTTTCTCGCTTATCCCCATCGCGTTCAGCTATTTCCATATTGAATCCAAGGTGAGGCATGCCAAAAGCAAAGGTATCTCGTTCTACCAGAAATACGTGGGGTTCCTTCTGAGAATACGCTGGATCGCTTTGGCCGCCATGCTGTTCATCATCGGGTACAGTATCTATGTTTTTGTGGAAGATGTGGACAAGAGCAGTTTTTCCTGGGGCGGTTTTGATTATCCTCCGGAACTCAACTGTATATTTTATCCCGAGACCAATGTGCCTGATTTCAGGCTCAAAGATGCTGTCAACCAGTTTGAGGGGCTCATCGCCGGGAACGAGATCGTGGATTATTACCGGACATCCATATCAGAGACACGAGGCTACATCATCATCTATTTTAAGGAGGAATTTGAGGGAAGCGCAGAAGCTTATGCCCTCCGTGAAAAGCTCAAAGTCTACGGGAACCGCATGTCCCAGGTCAATGTCCGTATCTGGGGGATCGGCCCCGACTTCGGCGGGGGAGGGTATATGGGGGGGACCCGTTACCAGTCCACAGTCTGGCTTCAGGGTTATAACTACTCCAAACTCAAAGAAGAAGCGAAAAAATTCCAGGATGTCCTTCTCTCGTTCAGGGAAGTCTCCGAAGTGAAACTGGGAGAGGAGACCACATCGTCAGTGAAAAAGGCTGTGGTCAACATCGATTCGGATAAGCTGGATATTTACGGGCTCTCTCTCAGCGATGTCACGTCTAAAGTCCGGAGCCTTGTCTCCGAGTTCACCATGCGCAACACGGTCAAACTGGGGAATGACTACATCAATTTTACCTTTTCACCCGAGGAGAAGATCGGGCTCTATGAGTTGAAGAACCTCTATCTCGCTCACGGAGTCAAACTGAGTGATGTGGCCCAGATCGAACTCGAGGGCAGCACAAGGCGTATCGAGCGGGAGGACCAGACCTACTCCTATCCCATCTCTTATGATTTTTCCAGCTCCAATCAGACCGATGAGGAGTTTAAAGAGGGACTGAGGGACCATATCCTCTATCCCCCGGGCTTTTCCCTCAAGATCGAAGACGACGGCCAGAGATGGTGGGATGATGAGACCGATTATAACAAGATCCTTGTTTTGCTTGGATTTGCCATTCTGCTCATCTATATGATCATTGCGGCTCTTTACGAGAGCTACACGGAACCTTTTATCATCCTGCTGACTCTTCCCCTGGCTTTTGTCGGGGTGATCTGGCTCTACAAGATCTTTAAGCTGAACTTCGGTATTCACGCCATCATGGGGTCCATGCTTCTGGCGGGGATCGTGGTCAACAATACCATTATCATGGTCAATCATATCAACTACCTGCGGCGGGAAAAGAAGGTCAAAAGGGCCTACGGGATCATTCTCGGGGCTTCGGACCGGGTGCGTCCCATCCTCATCACATCCCTGACAACCATCATGGGATTGCTGCCCATCATCCTCCTGAAAGATAAGGCCGATGATTCGACAACATCTGATATCTGGAAGCATCTCAGTTATGCGACAGTGGGAGGGCTGACCACATCCACATTCTTTACATTGACCTTTATGCCCATCCTCTACTTCTTCTTCAGCAAAAAAGAAAAACAAGAGGGCTCCCACCCGGGGACAGGATTTCTTGCCTGGGCACGGACTGTGCCCTGGAGCGCGCTCCCTGCCCTGGCCTGGAAGGAAACCAAACGTGCACCGTTCCATATCAGACACCTGCCTCTTTATTTGAAAAGACTCTTTTCCGAGGCGGGGCGCCTGCTGAAAAAAATGAAACAGAAGAAAAACTCACGGAGGTCTTCATGAAGCGAACAGTTATCTTGGTTCTCTGTCTGGTGCTGCTTTCTCTCGCCATGTCTGCGATGACGTTCAGCGAGTACCTGAAAACAGCCTATGAACAGGGAGACGGACGACGCGACCTGGACCTGAAAAACAGGTACGAGTCCTGGTCGTCACGGGCAGACCTTGCTGCCATCCTGCCCCGCGTAGATTTTGAGTTTACCCTTCCCTCGTACCGCAACAGTGTCGATGAGTATGAGGGGTTGGGTGAAGTCTTTGAAAACGAGTATCTCTCTTACGGGGGGACGGTGGCGGTAAACCAGCTTCTTCCCACAAACACAGAACTCAGCGCCACATTCGCCTATGTGGATTATCAGACGTACAAGTATTACGGAGAGGAGGTCGAAGGAGGATATAAAGCAGGACAGCTTCTTTTTTCCGCCAGGCAGTACATCTGGGGAAGCAACACCGGCTATCACAGGATGAAACTGTGGCTCAACAGCCGAAAAGAAGCGAAGATCAACGGTAACGAGAACATCCTCGACTTTTTCAAGACAGCTTACAGTAATTATATCGATTATCTGACCATCCTCAGGGATTATGAGTTGAATAAGGGGCAGACAGAGCGTTACAGGGATATTTTCCGTGCCACTGAAAACAGTTATAAGATGGGGCTTACGGATCTCATCACCTACAACAGGATCAAAAAACGTTATGTGTTTCTGGAAATGGCCCTGAAAGAATCAGAGATGAAATTGAAAGAAGCGGATAAAAAGATGAGACTCTACCTCAACGGGCCCTTTGAAGACCCCGAGAAGACCATCCTCAATATCGATTTCTCGCTTTTCATGGACACTCGTCCCGATACCCGCCTGGCTCTCCAGAAGATCAGGCTGGACAATGCCTACCGCAATTACAAGATGGGGAAAAAGCAATATGAACCGGCTCTTTTCGGAGAGTTGTCAGCCACCTATACCGGAGGAGGGATCTCCTCCATGGGAACCCTGGAGCGGGACAACTATACTCTTTCCCTTGTCCTTTCTGTCCCTTTTGCCAACCTGGTCAAAGTCTCAGGGCTGAAGATGGCCAAGATCGACTACCTCATGGAAAAAAACAGATATCAGGATGAGCTGGAGACCATTCAGATCTCTTTTGAGAAGTTGATGACACAGCTGGAGATCACACGTGAAAAGATCGATCTCTTCAAGAATATCCTTCCCACACTGAAAGAAAATTACCGCTCCAGCCTCTCCCGGTTCAATATCGGGGCCATCACACTGCAGGAACTCATGGATATCGAAGATGAATATATCACAACGGAACTGGAATACCTGAATTTGCTGAAGAATTACAACCTGACGGCTCTTGAGATCAGCTCATATGTCGGGAATGCCCAAGCCATAGTGGAGGAGTTGCTATGAAAAAGAAGATCATTGTCATTATTCTTGTGATTGTTGTCCTTGCCCTTGCAGCAGGAGCCTGGTTCCTTTTTTTCAATAAAAAGAGTCAGGAAGCCGAAGATAAGAGCAAACCTCTGGCGGCTCCTGTCCCTGTGAAGACCGTCCGGTCCTGGAGAGGGGATCTCCCGCTCTATATCTCTTCATCAGGGAAACTTGAGGCCATCCGCGTTAACGATTATATCGCTGAGGTCACGGGGAACGTCAATATTAAAGTCAAAGAGGGGCAGTTCGTCCAGCAGGGGACCCTGCTCTTCACCATTGACAACCCCACTTATCAGATCAACTATGAGAAAGCCCTTTTGGATTATAAAAAAGCCTATATCCAATATCTGGCCATCTCAGAGGATGTGGAAAGCGTTGAAGGTTTTGCCGTGGAACAGAAGGACCTCTATTCAGATGACAGCGAAGTCGCCAAGATCCAGCAGGATGTGGTGGAAGGGCTTCAGAAGGGGACCATCACACGGGAACGGATCAAATACCGCCTGGGAGAACAGGAACTTGCCTTGAAACAAGCGCTGGAAAACTATAAGAAGTGCTCCATCCGGGCACCTTTTTCCGGAGTGGTGGGAAAGATCGCCGCTAAACAGGGGGAGTACCTCCAGGCTGGCAGCGCCGTGCTCAGCATTGCCGATATCACACGTCTCCGCATCAAAGCCAAGATCCTGGTCAAAGATATCAATCAGATCAGGGAGGGGGCCACGGCTGTGATCTTTCCGGTTGTCTCCGACGAGAAATACACTGGCCGGGTCTATTCTGTCAATCCCCTGATCTACGACGACAACTCCACCTATGCCGTGGTGGAACTGGACAACAGAAACGGGGATCTCTACCCCGGTGTCTTTTGTGATGTCCTCCTCCAGGTGGACCTGATCAGAGACAAGGTCCTGGTCCCCAAGGAAGCTGTGCTGGAACGCGACGGGAAAAAGCTTGTCTTCGTTGTGAAAAACGGTCTCGGGTATTGGACATACGTGGATGTGGGCCCTGAAAATTATCAGTATATCGTGATCGAGGATAAACTGGATGCCGGAGAAGAAGTGATCATCGAAGGGCACTATGTCCTGAATCATAAGGCAGCAGTCACCGTCGTCAACGGTGAGGATACCGCGGCGGAGGAAGAATGAGCCTCCCGGGATTTTCAGTCCGCAGGCCCGTAACGACGACCATGATCTTCATGGCCGTTCTGCTCCTCGGGTTTATCTCTTTTAAGATGCTGAATATCGAGCTGCTGCCCTCCATCGATATCCCGAAGATCACAGTGGAGACCAAAGCTCCCAACATGCCTCCCGAAGAGGTGGACACCAATGTCACTCAGAAGATCGAAAGGCAGCTGGGGACGCTTCCCAACGTCAAGAAGATCACATCGATCTCCACCGAGTCAAAATCATTGATCACCGTGGAGTTCTACTGGGGAGTGGACATGGAGTATACCATGCTCAAAGCCCGGGAAAAGCTGGACAATATCTCTGATGACCTGGGAGATGCTGAAAAACCCAACATCCTCTATTTCGACCCTGCCCAGGCTCCCATCATGCAGATCATGGTGGAGGGGGATTATGATTTCATGACCCTGAGCAATTACGCTTCGGACAGCCTGAAACGCCGTTTTGAAAGGCTGGAAGGTGTGGCTCTCTGCGATGTCGTGGGTGCCGACGAAGAGGAGATCCAGGTCATCGTCTCCAACAGGAACATGGTCTCCTACGGAGTCACCTTCAACGAGATCCAGACGGTCCTCAGCCGTAATAACTTTGTGAGCGCGGCAGGAGAGATCGGGGATGAGAACTTCTCCTACTCCCTCTCCCTGGAAAAGAGCCGCTATACAGTGGAAGAGATCGGAAACATGAAGGTCAAGGGTGATATCCGCCTCAAGGACCTGGCGGATATCAGGCGCAAGGCTGCAGAACTCGATGAGTACTCGCGATTCAACGGAAAGCGCGGGATCGGGCTTCTCATCGTGAAATCCTCTTCAGCCAATACAGTGAAAGTGGCGTCGGACATCAGGGACCTCATCGCATCCCTTGAACGGGAAGATTCCAAGCTGAACCTCCAGATCCTCTATGATGATTCAGAGACGATTAAAAATGCCATCAATAACGTCATCCTTTCGATCCTCATCGGAGGTGTCCTGGCCTTTTTTGTCCTTTTTGTCTTTTTGCACGACTTTAAATCTCCGTTTATCATCGGCCTCTCCATGCCTCTTTCCATCATCGCCACCTTCATCACCCTTTACCTGGCCAAGATCAGCATCAACATCCTCTCTCTGGGAGGGCTGGCCATCGGTATCGGGCTTCTCGTGGACAACTCCATCGTGGTCCTGGAAAATATGGACCGATACATGGGGTATGGACGCGACCCGCGGGAAGCCTCCATAAAAGGGGCTTCGGAAGTGGCCATGGCCATCATGGCCGGGACGCTCACCACCATCGCTGTCTTTCTCCCTGTCCTCTATCTTAAAGGTGTGATCGCCGTTCTCTTTAAACAACAGGCTTTTGTCATCTCGGTCTCTCTTCTGGCCTCCCTTGTCGTGGCGTTGACTCTTGTCCCCATGATCTTCTCAAGGGACTCCAAAACAATTGAAAAGATGAACCGTTTTGTGATCCGGAAGGGGAAGCCTCTCTTTGACTGGTTCGACCGGATCCTGGAGCGGGGGATGGAGGTCTATGAATCCATACTGGACATCGCTCTGGCCAATAAGAAAAGGGCCCTTCTCCTGACCCTGGCGGCCCTTCTCTTCACAGCAGGACTTTCGCTCCTTTTAAGGCGCGAGTTTGTCCCGGATGTCAAAGAGAACAAGTTCTTCATGGAATATAAGCTCTCCACAGGAGCGACCATGAGCGCCAATGAAAAATATGTCAAATTCGTGGAATCGGTGGTCAGGGAACGGGACGCCCAGATCGACTATTATGTGGTCAACCTGGGCAAGACCTACGGGAATAGTATTTCAGGGCTGAATACAGGTTATTTTATGTTTGCCATGAAGAGCAAAAGACTCGTCGAGCCTTTTAAACAGTTTCTCCTGAGTAAACTCGGAGCTCTTGAGGGGAATATCACCTTTTACTCTGCAGGGAGTATCTATAACCAGTTTTTTGATTTCGGAGAGTATGATATCGAAGTCATCCTGGAAGGGGAAGAGATCGAAGAACTCAATGCTGTGGCGGACCGGTTGAAACCTGAGATCGAAAAGATCGACGGATTCCGTCTTGTGATCAAGGATATGGAACTGGAGCGTGAGATCATCGAGATGCGGTTCAAAGACTACTTCATCGACACCATCGATACCCCTCTTTATGCCGTTATCGAGCAGCTGAAAAAGTACACCGTGGGAGATTTGGCCACAACCATCTATGACCAGGACAAGGAGATCGATATCTGGGTCAAAAACGAGGAGCGTCCTCCCAACTATGACGAGTTCATGGAAAAGATCATCACCGTGGACGGATTTGACTACAAGATCCGCGATATTGTGGATATGCAGATCGTCAAAGTCCCCAACGAACTCAAACGGGAGGATCAGCGGCGCAAGCTCTCTCTCATGTGCAATATCAAAGGCCTCTCTCTGGAGAAAGCCATCGAAAAGGTGCGCCAGACCTTCGACCGGCTTCCTGATACCGGGAAGATCAAGGTCAAATTCGCCGGGAAGATCGAGAATATGAGAGACTCTTTTTCAGGTCTCGGTTTTGCCTTTATCTTATCATTGATCCTTGTCTATATGATCCTGGGTGTCCAGTTTGAATCGTTCTTTCAACCCTTTGTCATTATCCTGGCTGTCCCCCTGGCCTTCATCGGGGTCTTTATCCTCATGCTCATCACAAACACCTCGCTCAACATCATGAGCCTGATGGGAATGGTGGTCCTGGTGGGGATTGTCGTCAACGACAGCATTGTGAAGATCGATATTATCAACCGTCTTCGAAAAGAGGAGGGGTATGACCTGCTGAATGCCGTCAAGACAGGGGGAAAACTCCGTTTCAGGCCGATCCTCATGACGTCCCTCACTACCATCCTGGGACTGATTCCCCTGGCCATCGGCATCGGGGAGGGGAGCGAGCTCACCCGGCCCCTGGCTGTGACGATCATCGGAGGATTGACCACATCGACCATACTCACACTGATTATCATCCCTGTCATCTACATGGCTCTGGTCGCCCGTCTCGAAAAACATAAACTCTAAGAAGGGAAGGCTCAGTCCTTCCCTTCTCCTCTTTCCTTGACAAAAGAGAGGGGGATGCTATCTTCAGAGAGAAAGGTTAACAAACACTAACATCGGAGGGTCCATGCTTCTCTTTTATGCCGGGACAGCCATGCTTCTGGTCTTCTCTTTTTTCAAAGACAAAAAAAAGAGTCTGCTGGCACTGAGTATCGCCTGGAAAAGATTTGTCCGTATCGCTCCCGATTTTGTCCTGGTCCTTGTCCTGATGTCTCTTATCCTGGCGTTTCTTCCCAATCAGGTGATCGCAGCAATATTGGGCACCGGATCACAATGGGTCTCTGTGATTGCTGCGGCTCTTATCGGTTCTGTCACCCTTATGCCGGGGTTTGTCGCATTTCCACTGTGCGGCATTCTTCTTAATCAAGGGGTCTCGTACATGGTTCTTTCGGCCTTTACAACGACATTGATGATGGTAGGGGTTTTGACATTTCCTGTGGAGAGGGCCTATTTCGGGACAAGGGCCACTTTGCTCAGGAATGCTTTAAGCCTGGGGACAGCCCTGCTCGTGGCTGCAGCGACTGGTTTTTTCTTTGGAGAGCTGGGATGAGAAGGGGAAAGATGAAGCTGGCTGCAGCTGTCCTGTTTTTTCTTTTTTTGGGAGCCTCCTTTATAACAGGGTTTCACCCGGGCCTGGAGACGGGGAGGAACTTTCGTCTCTTTACCCTGGATATGTTCAAGATCCTTCCCTGCGCATTCATCCTCATCGGGCTTTTTGAAGTCTGGGTCAAAAAAGAGACGGTTGAGAAACACCTCGGTGAAGGCTCACTCATTATGGGGTATGTGTGGGCGTTCCTTTTAGCCGGAACCACTGTGGGCGGCCTTTATGTGGCCTTTCCCGTAGCCTATTCACTCTATAAAAAAGGAGCCAAACTCAGCGTGATCTTTACTTATATCAGTGCAGCGGCTGTGTTCCGTGTCCCCATGGCTGTTTTTGAAGCCTCTTTCATGGGTTTGAAGTTTACAGCCATCCGCCTTCTTGTCTCTCTCCCGTTGATCCTCTTCTCTTCCATTCTGTTGGGACGATACCTTAAAAAAAAGAATTTCAGAGTAGAAGATGGGGAAATGACTTTAAAAAAAAAGAAAAATCAGTAAAAAAACATTGTCATAAAGGATGAGACGGGTATACTGTCCGTAAAAAGATAGCCTTAACTAACAAAGGAGTATGAGATATGAAGAAATGTGATGTCCTCGTCATCGGCAGCAGTGCGGCCGGCCTTGTGGCCGCGAATACAGCGAAAACCACTTACCCTGAAAAAAGCGTCATCGTGGTGCGTCTCAAGGGGCGGACACTGGTCCCGTGCGGGATCCCTTACGTCTTTTCCACTGTGGAGACTACAGAAAACAATATTATCCCCGTGGAAGCCTCTTTTGAAAAGTCCGGGATCACCCTGGTGGAAGACCGTGTCCTCTCGGTGGATCGCAAACAGAAAGTCTGCACTTTGGAATCAGGAGAATCTCTGGAGTATGATAAACTTGTCCTGGCCACCGGATCCCTTCCTGTGAGCCCCTCATGGCTCAAGGGGAGAGACCTCAAGAATGTTTTCACTGTCCCCAAGGAGAAAGCTTACCTGGATGCCATGCAGAAAGCGTTGAACCAGTGCCGTTCCGTTGTGACCATCGGAGCCGGATTTATCGGTGTGGAGCTTTCCGATGAATTGAACAAAGCCGGAAAAAAAATCACCCTTGTGGAGAAGATGACTCACATTCTGGGGAAAGCTTTTGACGCAGAGACCGCTTCCCGCGCTGAACATCTCTTAAAAGAAGCTGGAATCGAAGTCATCACAGGAACCGGCGTGAAAGAGATCATCGGTAAAGGACAAGTGGAAGCTGTCCTTCTTGAGAACGGAGAAAAGATCCCGGCTGATGCAGTTATCCTGGCTATGGGATACAGGCCCAATTCCGATCTGGCCAAAGAAGCAGGCCTTATGATCAATGAGCTTGGAGCGATCAAAGTGGATGAGTATATGCGTACAGATGATGAGCATATATTCGCTGTGGGAGATTGCGCAGAAAAGAAAGACTTTGTGACAAGGAAGACAAGCGGAGTCATGTTGGCATCTACGGCTTGTGCAGAAGCCCGTATCGCCGGGATGAACCTGTACAAGCTGTCTCTGGTCAAGACCTTCAGCGGGACCATCTCCATCTTTGCCACGGCTCTGGGAGATGAAGCTTTCGGTGTAGCCGGGCTTACAGAATCCCGGGCGCTGGAAGAAGGGTTTGACATCATTACAGGCGAATTCGAAGGCCCGGACAAACACCCGGGGAAATTGCCCGGCACCAAAAAACAAAAGGTCAAACTTATCGTGGGAAAAGAAGCAGGCATTATTTTGGGCGGGGAGATCACAGGCGGACTGTCTGTGGGAGAGTTGACCAATGCCCTGGGATTTATCATCCAGAACAGGATGGATATCAATGCTGTCCTTGTCTCTCAGATCGGGACACATCCTCTGTTGACAGCGTCACCTGCCGCCTATCCGCTTCTCAAAGCCGCAGAAGATGCTGCGAAAAAGAAGATGGGCCTCTGTTCCTGCTGAAAAGCAGATGAATACAGGAGATAAAGTGCGCGATTATTGCGATATTATCGAGAAGGCTGTGAGATGGGCGGTTTCACAAACGGGAAGCCGCGACTATCCGGGGAAATGCCTGGCTTTTGTGGAAGATGCCGTGGAGAAGGGAAACGCCATGGAGATATTCGGCGGGTCTACGGCCATGGAGTCTGCTCTTCTTTACGGATGGGTCACCGAAGGCTTGCCTCCGCAAGGGGCCTTTGTCTTTTATAAGGCCTCCGGGACACTGAACGGTGTTGAAAAGAACTGGGGCCATGTGGGACTTTCCCTCGGAGAGGGAAGGGTCATCCATTCCTGGGGGGAAGTCCGTGTCGACGATTACACGGAGATCGAAAAATTACATATGGCCGGGTGGACAGATCCGGAATATCTCGGATGGACTCCTCCGGGACGATATCTTGCCAATGCTGTGAGGAAAAAATGAGTCAGAGGCCCGCTTTCAGACGGGCTTCTGAAGATCAGTAGCGTTCCAGAATGACGGTGATCCAGTGAAGGGCGATATCCACAGCGAGTTGATTGTTGTATTCATTGATCCCCTTGTAACGGGAATCATCCCAGGCGCCCACATTCATCCCGTGGTCACCGGGAAGGATGAAGACAGGGATCTTCTTTTCACACCTGTCGAGAGTCCTGTAGATCTGTTCCAAGGGGCCGTTGTCGTCGTCCGACGCTCCCAGGCCCATGACCACAGGCCGTTTTTCCTCTCCAAGGCCGGGGTAGAGTTTAGCCTCATACTCCTCATCGGGGATCACGGGAGTGAGGAGGATAAGCGCTTTTAAGGCTTTATCCTGTCGGAAATAGTTCCAGGCGATGACAGAACCAAAGGATTTACCCACCAGGACAAGATTTTCCTTGTCGGTTTCTTTCAGGGAACGGGCATAGGCCGCCACCGCAGCGATGTCCTCTTTTTCCCGCACCCATCCTTCAGAGATCTTGCCCTTTTCTGAAAAGTAGTGCCAGTCGAAAGTCACGGCGATCATGCCCTCCTCGGCGCAGCGTTGGGCAAATCCCGCCACTAAGGGAAGCCCGCGGTGATATCCGCTGCCGGGGGCGATGACCACCACGGGGCAGGGGCTTGAAATGGCTTCCGGTTTGTAGACGGTTCCCTGGATGGAGCGCCCATCTGATGTGGAGATTTTGACATCATCTTTGGAAAGGCCCCAGAGAGCCGCATACAGAAGAACAAGGACGGCAAAACAGAGAATGAGACGTTTCATGGAGAACCTCCTTGACAGGTTGATTTTTCAACTTGGACACCCGAGGGCAGGAGAATGTTTCACAATTCAATTGGTTCAATTCTTGACTAACCAAAATTCATTGTTATACTGAATCATCAGTATAAAGGAGGATCTATGCGTCAGTTTTTTGCTGTGGTGGTGTTGACACTTCTGGCTTCAAGCGTCAACGCTTTACCGGAATTCGACTATTCATCCTACACGCTTCCCGATTACAGCGTCAAGGGGCTGGAAATCCGGTTTCCGGGATTCGGTTTCAATGCGTATAGTTATGGCGGGAATGCCATTCAGGAGTATCAAACATGGGCCAATATGTCCCTGGACGGCACCTACTTTGCCGAATATTACCGCCAGGACTGGGAACTCGACTATCAGGTCAGGGGTGGGGTCAGTTACGATTATGAAAAAAGTGAAGACGGATCTCGTCATGACAAGGAGTATGAAGGGGGCTTGAATATCGCCGGGCGCTATTATATCTCCGGACTTCTCTTTGTCTCCGGAAGAGGAGGTTTCCGATATCAAGACTCGAAAGAAAACATTGACGATAGCATCCGTAAAAGTCATCGGGCACTCTACAGCACCGGCGCCGGAGCAGGATACGGGCGTCTTTACAACCTGAAGGCCATGCGCCGGGCCCAGGCGGTTATCGATGAACTCTACACAGCGGGACTTCTGACCCGCTACCCCAACCAGGCTGATCTGGCTGCTTTCGGGGACCTGCTGTATGAACTCCAGGTGGGACGTGTCCTGGATTCCAGATTGAAACGCATCGAGGATTATAAAAGGATTGATGCTTTCCTGAACGAAAAGATGTTGTTGAAAGAAGAAAATATGGCCTATTTCACCATCCTCAATGATATGCTCACCTATGCTACTATCGGGTCGCGTTACAACGGAACCCGGATCGAGGTCTCTGTGAACAGTTCTGAAAGCACGGATTTTGAGCGTATTGAGAGCCCTTATTTACATGACAGTCATACGAACAATCTGTCAGGGATTGTCTATTTGGCCACAATGGAGATTGAGAAAATCCTCAGCCGCTATTGGCAATGGGGGATCTTTGCAGGATGGCAGAATCAAAAAAGTGATCGTATCAGGACCGCTGAACCGGACCGGGAGTATAAGATGAGCGCAGCCATCATTTCTTCTGAATTGATCTGGTATCCGAATACCCGGACACGGGTGGGTTTCGGGGGATTGTTCGATTATCAGGCCGAAAAAGAAGAGGTCAATGGGACAAGGATGATGGATGAATATCTTTTTTCTCTGGGGATCGGCTGCGACGCTGACTACTATTTTTCACCCCATCTGGGTTTAAACGGATCGTTTCAGTTGAGAAACATGAAGAACCGAGACAAGATAAGCGGAGAGGACGCTTCTTCTGTTGGGACAACCATGAGCCTTCAGCTGATCTATAAGGTCTTTTAGGAGAGAAGGGCGCGCATGGAGACCCTTTGTCTCTCTCATCTCATTGAAGAGGCCATGCCCCTTTTCCCGGGGACTGAACCGCCCTCTGTGAAGAGGATCTTCTCAGTGGACAAGGATCAATTTGCAGAAACCCGGCTCTCCTTTTCCTCCCACACCGGGACTCATATGGATGCGCCCGCCCATATGATCCCCGGGGGCAGGACACTGGATCACTTCGACCCCGGCTCGTTTACAGGGCCGGGGGCGCTCATCGATGTCACTGCTTTCGGCGGAGAGGAGATCCCCTTTGATATTTTTCGGCATAACGAGGAAGATATCCGGAAAAGCGCTTATCTTCTCCTCTATACAGGCTGGGCCCGGTTATGGGGAAGGCCGGACTACTTCGATAAATACCCCGTATTAGCCCCGGAAACAGCCCTGTGGCTTGTTTCTCAGCCTCTCAAGGGTATCGGTATAGATGCCCCCTCCTTCGACCCTGTGGAGGGCCATCAGCGCATTCACCATATTCTGCTGGGAAAGGAGCTTCTTCTCGTGGAGAACCTCACGGGGCTTGAGAGACTCAAGGGGCGCAGTTTCTCTTTCAGCGCTTTTCCGCTTCTCTATAAAGAGGCCGACGGAGCCCCGGTTTATGCCACGGCATCCTTTTCTTCTTCCTCATCCTAGAAATATCCTGTAATCTCTCATTATGAAGTTCCATGGTCAAGGCCAAACCGCAGAGGAGTGCCATGAGTGAACTCGTGAGTGTCATCATTCCCACATACCGTCGTCCCGAGAGGCTGAAAAGGGCCCTGGACAGTATCAATGCCCAGACCTACCACAAGATCGAGATCATCGTCGTGGATGATAATAACCCTGACGATGACGACCGGAAAGCCACAGAGGCTTTCATCACACAATACTCCTCCGCTTTTCCACTGAAATATGTTCAGATGGCTCAAAACGCCGGAGGGGCCATGGCCCGGAACTGGGGGATCGCTGAAGCGGAAGGGGCCCTGATCACCTTTTTAGACGACGATGATGAATACCTCCCTGAAAAGATTGAAAAGCAAGTCGAGAAATTCCTCACCAGCTCCTTACCCCGTCTCGGCCTGGTCTATTGCCAGATCAATTTCATGGACAGCCGGGGGCAGTTTCGCAAGATGAGAGCTCCCATGCATGCATCCGGAAACAGGGACGCCCTGAAAAAACATATGATCCGGAACCTGGCCCCCACGTCAGGGTTGATGATCCCCGCTCATGTCCTCCATGAGGTGGGTGGCTTTGCCGACCTGCTCACCGGGCATGAATATGAGCTGATCATGAGGATCCTGGTCCACGGCTATAATGCCGATTTTAATGCAGAGGCCCTGGTCAACATGCACTACCACACCTCAGGACGGATCTCCACAAGCATCAGGAAGATCCGCGGGGAAAAGGCTCTTTTCCGCATCAAAAAAACAGTCTTTCCCCTGGTGGGAGAGAGGCTTGCAAGACGAGTCTCTTATGACCATTTCATGGACCTGTGCAGACGCTATCTTCAGCAGGATGACAGACGGGCCTCCCGGCTTTATCTGAAGAAAGCCTGCCGGATGGACCGCCTGAAGTTCCCTACGCTGCTCGCTTATGCAGGGATCCTCGCAGAGGAACGGCTGAATAAGAAAGAAAGAGGTTGAGCTGCTGAGAAGAGCGACGCCCTGCATCTTTCGGGCCGGACCGGGAGGAAAAGACGAGGAATTTTTCAACCCGGCTTGTTGCTTTATTCTTTCCACGCTATAATGGTGAAAACGGAGGAGATGATGAAACACTTTTTTTTCTTTATGATGATGATTTTGGCTTTCAGTCAGGGGCTCCAGGCGGGAACAGCTTCTCAATACCAGTTGACAGGATTTTCACCCGACGGGCGATATGCCGCTCTTGAATATTGGGGTGTTGCAGACGGTTCAGGCTTTCCCTATATTGCGCTCATGGTCTTTGACTGCCAAAACAACGTCTTCCCAGAACCCCTCTATTTTAAGATGGACCAGAATACAGATATGGTTCCGGAGGAAGAGGCTTATGCCCATATGCTTGACCTCGCCTCACAGGAGATGGAGGAGATCATTCAGAAATACAGGATCTACCGCCTGAACAGGGGACAGACCATCTATCAGAGAAGAGAGGACGATCATCCCGTCACCGGGCTTGAGTTCAAAGCCGGAGATAAAAGGATATCCCTGCGTTTTGAAGAGTATCCCGGCGAGATCTCTTTCTATGATATGTTCACGCCTTCAGGTTTCAGGCTTTATACAGGGCTCAACGGAAAAGAGAGGCTTGCCTATGCCCACACCCCTGCTGAAGAGGTGAGTGAGTTTAAATTCAATTATGAACTCCGGAGAGTCCTTGTCTTTGACAAGACCCTTCTTCTGCTCTTTACCCACCAGATCCCCGGTTTCGAAGGGCCGGACACTGTCCCGGTGATCCTGGGGGATATGTTTCCCGTCTCTCTTTCCGGTGAAGAGGTCATGGAATAAAAGAGAACACCCATGACGACTCTGCTGATCATTCTCACCGCCGGCGCCGCCCCGGGATTCTTCTGGATGTGGTATGTCTATAAGAGGGACCGCTTTGAACCCGAACCGGCATCGCTGGTCCTGCGGGCCTTTTTTCTCGGCGTCCTTTCAACGATTCCCGCTGTCATCCTTGAGATCATCTTCCAGGTGCACCCGCTGTTCTCCATGATCATTGTGGCCCCGGTTGTGGAAGAGGCTGTGAAGTTTTCTGTGGTCTTCATCTTTTTTCTTAAAAAACGCGAAGTCGATGAACCCATGGACCTGCTTGTCTACGGAGCCGCAGCCGCCCTGGGATTTGCGACTCTGGAAAACTGCGGCTATCTCTTCAATGCTCTGTTAGCAGGAAACGTGGCTCAGGTCGCCTTATTGCGTGCGCTCCTCAGTGTCCCGGGACATTTTCTCTTTTCGACCATCTGGGCTTTCGGCCTGGCCAGATACCGTTTTCATCTCGGGAGAGGGAAGAGCCGCTTCTGGCCTTATCTCGCCCTGTCCATGGCAGCTCACGCGTTGTTTAACGCCATAGCTGTTTTCAATATCTTCGGCGGGCTTCTCTTTATCCTTCTTATGACTCTCCTGTGGATGAGGTTCAACAGAAGTGTCCGCCTCCTTCTCATGCTTTCTCCCTTTAAAAAGAAAAAGACCGTGATCTGATATTTGTCTCTCTTTTTTGAAAAGGAAAAAGAAGTCGGCTCTGAATATTGACACTTTCACAGAGCCGTGTATACTTGGAATATGGAGACTTTCCGAGAAGTGTTCCGGTCAGATGCTATCAAGCCGTTGTGCGTTCTCTTTCTTTTTCTTGCAGTCTTCTTCGGGGCTGACATCCTTGAAGCAAAATCTGTGACCATCCGTGTGGGAGTCTATCAAAACCCTCCCAAGGTCTTTATCGATGACAAGGGAACCCCCAGAGGTTTTTTTGTGGATTTGATCAGGGAGATCGCACAGGAGCACAGATGGGAAGTGGAATTTGTCCAGGGGACGTGGTCTGAAGGGCTTGAACGCTTGATGCAGGGCCGAATTGACTTGATGACAGATGTCGCCTATTCCCTTGAGAGGGCACAAAAGTGGCAGTATCATGATGTGCCCGTTCTTTCTGACTGGTTCCAGGTCTATGTCCATAAAGGGGCGGAAATCGATTCTGTCGTCGATCTGGAAGACAAACGGATCGCCGTCCTGGCAGGTTCAGTCCAGCAGGATGCGTTCACCCGCTACATGGATGACTTCGGGTTCACATGCGAGATCATTCCCTTTGAATCCTATCTTGAATCCTTTCAGATGCTTCATGCAGGAAAAGTCGATGCCGCCATTGTCAACCGTTATTATGGGATCCGTTTTCTTTCGGGATATGACATCGATGAGACAGGAATCATTTTTCATCCCACCCGGCTTCATTACGCCGCTTCTCCGTCCCTGGATCCGGACATCCTCAAAGCCATCGATACATCGCTCACACAGATGATCGAAGACCACGAATCGCCCTACTATGCGGGCCTGGAAAAATGGTTCGGAGAAGAGCAGTTATCAGAGCCCCCCTCATGGATGCTTCCAGTTCTCCTGGTTCTTTCCGCAGGAGCTCTTTTGATGATCATCATGATGTATTTCCTCCGCCTTCAGGTAAAAAAACGGACTCGTCACATTTTAAGGATCAACGAGGCGCTGAAAAAGGAGATCGCCATACGCCGTGAAAGCGAACATAAATTCAGAGAGCTTTTTGAAAATTCTCCCATAGCCTACTTTATCATCCAGCCGGGGACAGGACTCATCGGCAAAGCCAATCTGGCTGCCCGTGAGCTTCTGGGATATACAGAGGAGGAGTTGAGGAAGAAAAATTTCAACACCCTTTTCCCGGATGGGCATCATGGAGCAAAAACGGCCAGGAACCTCTACGAGCAGTTTCGCAGAGAAGAGAAGATCGTCAGCGGAGAAGTCACCATGGCCAGGTCCGACGGAGAAGCCGTCTGGGTCACGCTCTCTGTTGCCGGGGTCTTTGATGAAGACGGCGCGCTCCAGGAAGTCCGCGCCATGGTCAATGATATCTCAGACCGGAAGATCCTTGAAGAACAGCTTATCCGGACTCAGAAAATGGAAGCTCTGGGTGTTCTGGCCGGAGGCATCGCGCATGACTTCAACAATATCCTCACAGCGATCATCGGCTATACAGAAGTGGTCATGGAGAAGACCAGGGCTAACCCGCTGATCTATGACAAACTGGAAGAGGTCTATAAAGCGGGGATGCATGCCAGGAACCTGGTGAAACAGATCCTCACGTTCAGCAGACAGACAAAAGGAGAGGTCCAGCCGGTTCAGATCAGGACTGTGGTCCGGGAAGCGTTGAAACTTCTGAAAGCTTCTCTTCCCAGAAGTGTTGTGATCCAGGCGGATCTGAACACGTCAGCCTTTGTCCTTGCCGAAGCCACGCAGCTCCACCAGATCATCATGAATCTCTGCATGAACGGGATTCAGGCGCTCCCCGGGGAGACGGGACGCATCACCGTGCTTCTCGAAGAGACCCGCTTCAAAGAAAAGAAAGCCTTTCCCCTCAACGGGGTCCTCAATCCCGGCCCTTATATCCACCTGCAGGTCTCTGATACAGGGACGGGGATCTCTCAGGAGAATATGGACAAGATCTTTGACCCCTTTTTCACCACAAAGGCTCCGGGAAAGGGGACCGGAATGGGCCTCTCTGTGGTCCTGAATATCGTCAAAAAACTTCAGGGAGGAATCGAGATCAGGAACAGTTCGGAAGGGGGGACGGAGTTCAGTGTCTTTTTCCCTCTCTATGAAGCCACGGAGTCAAAAAAGAGACAGGAAGAGGACGAAATGATCCGGGGGAAGGAGTCGATCCTTCTTGTTGAAGATAACGAGTCGATCATTCAACTGGTCAAGCAGAACCTGGAAGAAGCGGGATATTATGTCACAGCCATGCGCGACGGGCTGGAAGCCTTAGATTATCTCAAAGTCAACAGAGAGGCCATCGAACTGGTGATATCCAATCTGACCATGCCTAAGATCAGCGGACTGGCTCTGGCAGAAGAGATCGCCGGGGCCGGGATCACTGTGCCTCTCTTGATCATTACAGGCCATGGCGGGGAGATCCTGGAGAAAATCAAAGGTGATCCCCGTATTGCTGATGTGATCCATAAACCGTTTACCAGGAACGAATTGTTCCGTATGGTCAGGAAAGTCCTGGATCAGCGTTAAAATGGCGCAAGTCAATATGCAGGAGCTGTTCGTCTTCGATCGTTCTTCCTGTATCGATAAAACCGCATTTCAGATAGAAGGAGTAGGGGCTTCCCTCATCCATGGAACAGCTGGTGTAGAAATGCGAATATCCGCTCCTCTGAAGCTGCCCGATCACTTTTTTCAGAGCAAGAAAGCCGATGTTCCGCCCCTGATGAGGGGCTGCGATCATATAACGCCATAAGAAGACATCCTTGAGGTGAGGGATGCCGCTGTCAAGCTCACTGCCGAACGAGAGCATGATGAACCCCACAGGTGTCTCTTTTTCATAGATTCCGCGAAACCACGAATTGGGAGTATAGACTCCTTCCACAATGGAGACAGCGTTGGGGGCCACGAGTTTCTGCTGTTCAGGTGAAAGTGTTCTGGACAGCCGCATGATTTCCCCGGCATTTGCTTGAGTGATCCGGGAAAAAGTGATATCTGAGTCCATTGCTTTTGTCATGGGTCTTCTCCTTTTCTTCTTGTCACTATACACGCTGAGAAACAAATATGTTTCAGGATTTGTCATAAATATGTCGACAAAACTGTGTTCAGCACAGAAACAGACCGTGCCTGCAGAGAAAATCGGGCTTCAGGAACCGGTGCTCACGGGAAACGGTGCAGAAACTGAAAAGAAAGGATCTCGCATGCCGACGATGATCAAGTTTGATTTTTTCCCGCGTAAACATATCCCCGAGCGTCTGATCACCTTTGTTGTTATCGGAGCCTTTTACGGGGAGAAAAGTATTTTTGTCCGTCATCATACAAGAGAGACCTGGGAACTACCCGGCGGTCACCGGGAAGAGCAGGAGAGCTCCTTCGATGCCGCGGTACGTGAGCTGAAAGAAGAGACCGGGGCCAGATCCTTTTCTCTCTATACGCTGGGAACCTATCGTGTCAGGATCGGGAATGAGGTCAGGTACGGGCGCCTTTACAGAGCCGAAGTGAGACACATGGGTCCTCTGGGCCCCTATGAGATCGAAGAAGTCGTTCTCAGGGACACCATCCCGCCGCACCTCACCTATCCTGAGATCCAGCCGCATCTCTATCAGATCTGCCGGAACAGCCGGAAATAACGGCAACCCCGTTCGCTCTATTCCCTTGACGTGGACTGTGTATCAGGCGTGGGGGGATTCCCGTATCATTGAAAAAAGACTCCTTCCTTTGAAATAGCGGAAATGATGCTATAATGGGAATAAGATAAAGAAAGGAGGCTGTATGAGAAAGCTCACGTTGGGATTACTGCTCCTGCTCCTTGTGGCCTGCGGGCGTTCTGACCGTGTGGAGAACGCATACAAGACAGCTGATGATTGGGCGAAGGATAAGGAAAATATCTCCTGGAAGCCTGCTTTCATGCCGGCTGAAGCTGAACAGATCAAGGAGGTCCATAACAGGGTGACTCACGAGATGATCGGAGTGTACCATTACCGGGAGTCTCCTCTTGAAGAGGGCGCTGAGTTGAAGATCATGACGCGTAATGCCTTTCAGCTCCAGCTGCAGAGACTCTCTTCACTCCCCTCACCGCGTTGGTTCATCAATGAAAAAGAGATCTCTAAAAAAAAGGATGTCCGGGTCTATCAGAGCGGAGACTGGTATATTGTCGATGATTTCAAAGAGAGGAGAGTCTTTTTCATGAAGACCGGCGGGGAGACGAGGAACTTGTAGTAGTGTAAAGATTACAAAAAGTAGCCTTGACGAATATATCTTTCTGACGTATAGTGGAACGATGAAAATATCTGTTGTCGTCTACAAGGCCTTTGTCTCGGATCGGGGGGGAGGGAATCCCGCAGGAATCGTCTTTTCCGAAACTCCTTTCCGCGTGGACGAGATGCAGGCGACAGCCGGGGAAATGGCTCTCTCCGAGACGGCCTTTATCACCCCATGCGGTCACACATGTTTCCGTCTGAGGTATTTTACCCCCTTACGGGAAGTCCCGTTGTGCGGCCATGCCACCATCGCAGCCTGGACATGGCTGGCCCGTGAGAAAAACATCCCTCCCGGGATCTATACACAGGAGACAGATAGCGGATCTCTGGCTATAGAAGTCACAGAACAGGGAGATATCTTCATGGAACAGGCTCCTCCTTCATTCGGGCCGGAAGTGGATGGTGAAGAGATCGCAGAGTCTCTCGGCCTGCCCGGGGGATCGCTTCATGAGCGCTACCCTGTCCAGTTGGTCTCCACAGGGCTTCCGGATATCATCGTCCCCCTCGCAGACCTCTCTCTTCTGGCCAGGATCAGGCCCGATTTCAAAAAAATCGAAACCCTGTCACAAAAATATAAGTGTGTGGGATATCATGTCTTTGCTTTTGGTGAGAGAGAAACGCTGGCTCACTGCCGGAATTTCGCTCCGGCTGTGGGGATTTTGGAAGAAGCGGCCACAGGAACCGCTTCCGGGGCTTTGGCCGTCTACCTGGCTCGTTACCACTTCCCCGATCAGAGAGATCTTGACCTGACTTTTCTTCAGGGGGCAGAGATGGGCGAACCGTCAACCATAAGAGCCAGGATCATCCAAGGGGAACTTCGGGTGGGGGGAAAAGCTCTCTATTCGGAGACCAGGACTATAACGCTGTAAAGGAGGAGAAATGGAAGAAAGAATGCCATTGATCGGTGACCATTTTCCGGAGATGACTGTTCAGACGACTCGGGGGAAGATCAATCTGCCCGGTGATATGAAGGGGAAATGGTTCATCCTCTTCAGTCATCCTGCTGATTTCACTCCGGTCTGTACAACCGAATTCGTTGCGTTTCAAAAACGCTACGATGAGTTTAAGAAGATGAACACTGAACTCATCGGGCTCAGTGTGGACCAGGTGTTTGCTCATATCAAGTGGGAAGAGTGGATCAGGGATAATCTGGATGTGGAGATCGGATTTCCCATCATTGCAGATACGGGAAAGATCGCAGACACATTGGGGCTGATCCATCCCGGAAAGGGAACCAACACCGTGCGTGCCGTCTTCTTTGTGGATCCTGAAAGCAAGATCCGCGCCATCCTCTACTATCCCCAGGAGCTCGGCAGGAATTTTGACGAATTTGTGCGGATGATGAAAGCCTTTCAGATCTCTGATAAGCATAAAGTGGCCATGCCGGCCAACTGGCCGCACAATGAGCTTATCGGCGACCAGGTCATCATCTCTCCTGCAACAGACGTGGAGACAGCCAGAAAGAGGAAAGAGGAGTATGATCATTTCGACTGGTGGTTCTGCTACAAAAAGATCTGACCGGGAAGAGGGGAGAGGCGCTGAAAGCGCCTCTTTTTCCTTGCATCTGTGAGAAAACACCCTATCATCAGAGGAGCTTGTTTTTTCAGGGAGGGTGAGAGCTGATGAAGGCATGCGAAAAGTGCTACCAGTTGATCGATTGTCCTTTTAACGGTAAGGACCCCCATGAATCGGATTGTCCGGTCTATGCAGAAGAGACCGCGTGCTGGCTGTTTGACTGGGTCTCCTTTTACAAAGCCATGGCAGAGGGCGAAGATAAAAAACACTGGCTCCATACCATGGTGGATATGTGCCGTGAGTGTGATGTCTACCAGGATCATGCTGACGAGATGGAAGATATCCTTAAATCCATGATCTACAGTGATTGAAAGAGAAGGGGAGATGTGCTCCCCTTGATGTCAGAGTTTTCTGTTCAAAATCAGAAAAAAGACTCCGTAAAGCGCCAGCATGGAATTCATGACCAGAAGCCCCCATTCACGGGGATCGAATGTCATGGAGACCTTGGGTGAAGAGCTGATGATGACAAAAAGAGCCAGGAGTGTGACCACGACCCAGAACGTCAGCGATGCTGCTTTTTGAATGATCATCTGAATACGCTCGTCATTTTCATAGGAGGGGTTTCTGAACTCTTTCAGACCTCTGAAAAAGTAGAGCAGCCATCCGGACGCCACACCCGTATAGAGGCCGTAAGAGAACGCCTGCGGAGTTTCCAGCAGACGGGTGAGGATGACGATGTTCACAGCGATGACTCCGATGATCACATTGGTCACAATAAACGCTTTCCGGCTCATGGGGCAGAAGTATCCTTTCATTGTTTCTCCTCTCTGTCATGAAAGATCTCCTCGATGGCTTTCCCGAAGATACGCGAAAGCCGGAAGGCCAGATGAATGGAGGGATCATACCGTCCCTGTTCCAGGGAGATGATCGTCTGACGGGAGACGTGTGCTTTTTGAGCCAGCTCCTCCTGTGTCCAGTTCCGTTCACGGCGTAATGCTCTGATGGTGTTGTCCATACGACCTCCGCGTAAGTAAAGCAAACTTTACAAATAGGATAGTATTGATTCAGGAAGATGTCAAGTGAATTTTACAAAAAGAAGAAAAAGGGGGAAGAGTTCCCCCTTTTTTATTGAGAAAGGTCTTTATTGCGAGCACGAGCGCGGTCGACGTGCAGTTTTCTTCCGTTGAAGTCGGCGTTATTGAGGCTTTTCATTGCTTCATTCAATGCCTCTTCATCTGCGTATGTGACAAATCCGAAGCCTTTGGAGCGGCCGGTGTCTCTGTCCCGGATGATCTTGGCTTCAGAAACGGCCCCGGCTTGCTCAAAAAAAGCCTTTAACTCTTCCTCAGTGGTCGAGTAGGGAATATTCCCTACAAACAGCGTGTAATCCATGCAAACCTCCATAAAGTTTAAGTAACTTAAGTTACAGGAAAAGAAGATTTTTGTCAAAGGAAAAATAAACTTTTCTCACAGGCTGTGAAGGGGTATCCTTTCTTGAGAAGGGAGGAGGAATGACAACATTTACCTATGTCATCGATGCCCAGGACCGTCTTGTCCGTGTGGATGAAGCCTGGATCCGGTTTGCCCGTGAAAATTGGGATCCGGACTTCACAGACTCCTCTGTCATCGGGAGACGGCTCTGGGATTTTATCCGGGAAGAGACTACCAGGCATATCTATCAGATGATTGTGGCCAGGATACGCAGCGGGGACAAGAAAGAGTACAGGATCCCCTTTCGGTGTGATTCTCCTGACAGAAAACGGGAGATGGAAATGGTGATCACCGGAGGGGCTTCAGGAGAGATCGTCTTCACAAGCCTCCTGATGAATGAACAGAAAAGAGAGCTCACTGCACCCCATGAGACGGATTCGCATGGGGACGGCGTCTCCATCAGGATGTGCAGCTGGTGTAAGAAGATCTACGATGACGAGACAGACGAATGGATCACTCTTGAAGAGGCTGTCCGCCGTATGCGGCTTTTCCACGAGGGGACTCTTCCCTCTGTGACACACGGGATCTGTGATGCCTGCCGGTCTACGCTTCTGAAGACCTTATAGCGGGATATGCTTCCTGATATGGTCCTCATAAAGGGCCATGGCCATGGGAAGAGCGATCTCCAGGGCGATAAAGACGATCTGGAGGGCGGGAATGAGAGCGTAAAGGGCCTTTCCGGAAGGGATCTCCCCCAGGGCCAGCTCTTTTGTGATCATAAACAGCAGGCCCATGGCTCCGTTGAAGAGAGCCAGGCGGAGGAAAAAGCCTCTCCAAAATCCTTTCCATTTCACAGCCAGTCCCGTTTTCAGAAGGGGAAAGTACCCGAAATAACATCCGAATACAAGAGCCGGGAGTTTGGCCGGCAGGATGATGAGAGAGAGCACGAGAATGAGAAAGAAGAGAAGCCAGCCGCGTTTCGCCGTGGTCTCGCGGCTGACGAAAGCCACGGGAAGCGATGATGCAAAGATGAGGACAAGGCGTCCTGAAGGGAAGAGGGCGGCCATATAAAGGATCACTGTTCCCAGCGCTGCAGATAACGCGGTCAGAGCAGTGAGTCTCGTGTGAAGATTCCGTCTCATCATGATCAGCAGCAGGCTAAAAAATCGCCGCCGCAGCATTCACAGCAGCAATCTGCGCATATCAGCCCGGCGCAGCAGTCACAAGGGGTGACAGAGGCTCTCCCGTAACCTGCAGCCATATCACGGTACATCCGGGATTGGCCCGCCACCTGTTCAAAGGCCTGACGGTATTCCGGGTTTGAAGGATCGGCTTCCACAGCAGCTTGAAAATGCTGGACAGCCTGCATACGCCACCCCTTTCGTAAAAAGACCATACCTTTGAGAAAATACCACTCTGCCGGACGGGCGGATGTTGAATCCAGCAGGCGCTCCGCTTCCATAAAGCGGCCGCTGTTGATGAGTGTGCGGGCCCTGGAAAGCAGGTCACCTGCTGATTGCGATGACTGAGACGCCCGGCTGCCTGTCCCTTCGCGTTCTTTGAGAATAGCATCGTAGGCCTCATTCACCTCTTTGAATTTCTCTTCAGCCAGTCCCGAAAGGGGATTGTCAGTGTGTTTGTCCGGATGGTATTTTTTGGCCAGATCCCGGTATGCTTTCCGGATCTCGTCCATGCTCGCATGGGGTGAAACGCCCAGGACAGTGTAAGGGTTTTTCATCATTTACCTCCGAAGGATAGAATTTTCCAAGGATACGGACCGTCATCATATTCAGCCCCTGATAGACGAGTGTCTCCACAAGCGTCTTGTTTCTGGACAGTGAGACCTGCCCGAGGGCGCCCGAGAGGGCGAATAATTCACTTTGCAACGCGATTGTCATATGAGCCTTTATCTTTTCCCTGCCGGCGCCGGGAAAAAGGAGGGGGAGAGGGTTATAATTCTTTGTCTTGATATCCGTCTCGTAATCATCAAGAGCATCAATATAATAGATCCAGCGGCCGAGGTGAAACCCGGCCTGGAATAAGAAAGCGTGGCCGGGGTGATGCGCCCCGTGATAGGAAGCTGTGATCTCGCCTAATATGGTTCCGAAAGCGGATGCTCTCTCTTCAGGTGTAAATCCCGGTGTCTCTTCCAGAAGGGAGAGGGTGGAAAAGGCTTTGTCCGCCGAAAAGCCGCGGGGAGAGAGCTCCCGGAGAGCCCGCCTTCTCAGCGGGGAGAGAGCCAGAAGAGGGAGAGACCAGAGAAAAGAGCCGTCCCGCCTGTTGTCAGCCATCTTATGGTATGAAAGCAGAAGGGTGACAGCTGCAGCATAACGGACAGCGTCCGACCGGATGACAGGACGTTTTTTGAACGGGTGGAGGAGACAGGATTCCCGGCTTTTGCGGATCGGCCCTGATGAGACCCCGTCAAGAAGGATAGCCAGAAATGCGGTGTCGTAAGATAGAAGGATTCCTGCAGCCGGCCCGTAAGCAGACCGGAGGCTTTTGCAGAGGCCGCAATAGTAGCCTTTGTAGTGGTCATTCTCATCTTTTGTGTGCCCGCAGGGAGTGTATCGTATATAACCGAACATCGCGATCCTTTCAACGGTTTGAGACTACAGGAGAGGGACAGATGTGTCAAAGGAAAACCGGACAGGAGGAAAAGCCCTTTTTGCTTTTCCTGTCTTTTCAGGCAGGGAAAATCGTGTATAATGACTCAGGGAGGTTTTTTATGAAAAAACGAAATGCGGCAGTCATACGTCTTGTTGTCCCCCTGGCCTATCTCTCGATGATCATCGTCAACTATCTGGCGAATGCTCTCCCTCTGGGGGGATTGTCCACAGGAGAGGTCTCCGACCTCTATCCGAACCTTTTTGTCCCTTCCGGTTTTACCTTTTCCATCTGGGGCATCATCTACCTTCTCCTGGGAACCAGTGTCGTCTTTTTTATAACCAGGATAGGGTCGCATGATGCAGGGCTCTACCGGAAACTGGCTGTTTTCTTCGTGATCACCTGTGTCTTTAACATGGCATGGATCTTTTCCTGGCAGTATCGTCTTCCGGGCCTCTCCTTTGCCGTTATGATCCTTCTTTTTTTTACATTGAACGCCATCAAGATCATCCTCTGGGACCAGGACAAGATGCTGAATCAACAGGAAAGGATCTTTCTCAATCTTCCCTTCAGTTTTTATTTTGCATGGATCAACATCGCTCTCCTGGCGAATTTGACCGCACTGAAGATCCATCTCGGCTGGAGCTGGGGTGTCTCTGATATGTTTTGGGCCATGATGATGATCTTTATCGCTGTCATCCTCACGATCTACCGGGTTGTCCGAAGACACGACATCGTCTTTCCCATTGTGACGGTCTGGGCGCTCACGGGGATCATCCATAAGAGGATGGCCTTTCAGGAAGCCCGTGAAGTGGCTCTGGCCGCTGTGACAGGGCTTCTCGCCGTGGCTGTCGCTTTGATCGTGACTGGTATCGATTTGCATTGGAAACGGAAAAAAAGCGTAAACTGACCCTGTCATCAGGAACAAAGTCCTTGACAAAAAGTTTAATAGATATCATCATACTAACAAATAGAGGGAGGAAATGATATGGACCGTGTCTATCTTGACAACAATGCGACCACCATGGTCGACCCTCAGGTATCAGCAGTGATGACAGAATTTGAAACGAAGAAATACGGGAATCCCAACTCTCTTCACTCTTTCGGGATGGAAGTGAGAAAGCCCATGGAGAAAGCCCTTGACCAGCTTTATAAGGGGCTCAATGCATCAGATGAGGACAATATCATCATCAACGGATGCGCCACTGAGGGGAACAATACCGTCTTAAAAGATGTCCTTTTTGACCGGATCCTCGGGGAGGGGAAGAAAAAAAAGGTCCTGATCTCTTCCGTGGAGCATCCCAGCGTCTTCAATACAGCCGCCTATATGGGAAAGATGGGGGCGGAAGTCATCGCTCTTCCCGTGAACGAGGACGGGATCGTCACCCTGGACATCTTAAAAGAGTATCTTGTCCCTCAAGAGACAGCGCTTGTCTCTGTGATGTGGGCCAATAATGAGACCGGGCTCATCTTTCCTGTCAAAGAGATGGCCGAATACTGCCGGGCTTCCGGTGTCCCCTTCCATACAGATGCGGTCCAGGCTATCGGGAAGATCCCTGTGGATCTTCAGGATGTCCCGGCTGATTATCTCACGTTCAGCGCGCACAAATTCCACGGTCCCAAAGGGGTGGGCGGGCTTTTTGTCCGAAAGGGAGCTCCCGTCTCCCCCCTCCTGCATGGTGGTGAACAGATGGGAAACCTGAGAGCCGGCACGGTCAATGTCCCGGGATTTATCGGGATGGGACTGGCCATGGAGCTTGCTGTCTCTCAGCTGGACAGAGAACTCACACAGGTCCGGTCTCTCAGAGACCGTCTTGAAGATGCCATGGCTCAGATCCCCGATGTCACGATTCTCGGGAAAAGAGAGCTGAGGACCCCCAATACGATTCTGGCGTCGTTTAAAGGTGTCGAAGGGGAAGCCCTGGCGTGGGAATTGAATAAGTTCGGTGTTGCCGTCTCTACGGGGAGCGCCTGTGCTTCCGAATCCCTGGAGACAGATCATACTCTTGTGGCTATGAAGATCGACCCCTCGCTTTCCCATACAGCCCTGCGGTTCAGTTTGTCGCGTTTTACAACAGACGGGGAGATCAGCTATGTCATCGATGTCCTGGGAAAGGCCGTGGAGAGACTGAGAAAAATATCCATAGACTATTAAAGGAGGCCTTATGGCAAAGAAAGACCTGATCGGCGGAAAACTGTGGGAGACGTATTCCAACAATGTCATCGAAAGAATGAACAATCCCTCGTTTTTCGGAGAGATATCGGAAGACGAGGCCCGGGGAAAAGAGAAACGGCTCATTATTGCGGATTGGGGCGCGGAATCCTGCGGAGATGCCGTACGCCTTTACTGGCTCGTGGATACATCCAATGACACCATCCTCAAGGCGCGGTTCAAGACTTTCGGATGCGGCACGGCCATCGCATCAAGCGATGTTATGGCGGAACTCTGTATGGGGAAGACTGTCGATGAAGCCTTGAAGATCACCAACCTGGATGTTGAAAAGGCTCTTCGGGACAGTGAAGACCAGGCGGCCATCCCCCCGCAAAAGATGCATTGCAGTGTCATGGCCTATGATGTGATCAAAAAAGCGGCCTCACTCTACAAAGGTGTGGAGATGGAGGACCTCGAAGAAGAGGAGATCGTCTGTGAATGTGCCCGTGTCTCATTAAAGACGGTAAAAGATGTCATCAGGATCAACGACTTGAAAAGTGTGGAAGAGATCACCCGCTATACCAAAGCCGGTGCGTTCTGCGGATCCTGTATCCGCCCGGGAGGACATGAAAAACGGAAATATTATCTTGAAGATATCCTTGCAGAAGTCAGAGCCGAGATGGACAGAGAACAGATCAAGACTGCGGGCTCCCTTGAGAACTTTAAAGAGATGAGTCCCATCGCCCAGTATAAAGCCATTGAAGAGATCTTTGCCGAGAAGATCAAGCCTATCCTGCACAGGGACGGGGGAGATGTGGAGATCATGGATATCAAAAACGAAGGAGATGAGACCATTGTCTTTATCCGTTATCTCGGGGGCTGCGCCACATGCGCCGCAGCCGGGACAGGGACTCTCTCCATGATCGATCAGGCCCTGAAAGGGACAGTGGGCCCTGATATCACCGTTCGGATGATCTGACACCGAATATCACCATTTCACTTCATAACCCCGCTTTCAGCGGGGTTTTTTATAGCTTCCCCTTGACAGGACCTCTAATTGTAACTATAATACTAACAGAAACAAAGGGATAGGGGGTATGGGTATGGAACATATGAAGACCTGCACCACGTTAAAGGCGCATCATTCACAGGAACTTAAAGACAAGATGATCAGCAGGCTGAACAAGATCGAAGGGCAAGTCCGCGGGATCCGGGGGATGATCCAAAAGGATATC
>Ga0116152_10000506_pt1 | contig 31407 bp, 25 predicted proteins | sample AD_UKC119_MetaG_FD_89894 | JGI IMG/M metagenome (GOLD analysis project Ga0116152, IMG submission 89894) | Active sludge microbial communities of municipal wastewater-treating anaerobic digesters from Hong Kong - AD_UKC119_MetaG | ecosystem: Engineered > Bioreactor > Anaerobic > Digestate... | reverse complement strand
TCTTCTTCTTCGTAGTCTTGCTCATACTGGATATAATCCATATAAGTCTCATCTCCAACTAGAACGTTTTCTTCGAGCCCAAGTTCTGCTGTGCATGTGGGGCAGTACTCTGATGGATTTGCAAAGATGCTATATACAGCCCCGCAATTCTTGCAAAATGCTGTTGAGGAATACTTTTTCAACCAGTCCACAAGTTCCTGGTTATTGTTACATTCAGGTGGGTGTTTGAATGTTGCTTCTGTCAGGACCACAAATAACTGATAACAGTAATCATATGTTCCACTGATGACCCAGGGTGTCGGGCCATTATAGGGTCTTTTTTGTTTTTTCTCAGGGTACTCCACAGGTGTTGTGGGGTACTCCAAGTAGGAATCTGGGCCATAATCGTGCGTTACGATTATCTGCCCAGGGTTACTTGGTAAGTATTTTTCTTGATAGTACAATGGACAGTCCATTGCATCCAGATCCTTGGTGTCATGATACCATAGTTGTTTCCTATAAAGGTCGTCCTTAAGTGTCTCTTTTCTGAATTTTATTACTTCCTCTGCAGTGATGTAAACATCTCTGTTACCCAGATTGAAATATTCATAGACACGGTTTTTTCTTGGGCTCCATGTTGCGTCTTTGTTCTCTACCCAAGCTGGAATATCAACCTGAAACTTATACCCAGTTACTTGGGGTTCATGCTGCCTGAAGATAAATTCCTCAGGTTGCATTGCTGGGTATTTGTGTGGGGCATAGTCCACTGGTATACTCAGTGGTTTTTCCCACGAGAAGTTTGTTTCACTGGTGTTAAATAACAACCAGTACTTCTCAAGAAATTTGAGCTTAGAGTCCAGCTCTTCATAAGCTCTTGCATCAATATTTTGGAACAGTCCGAATAAATCGTTCTTATCCAAGAGATGCTGGTGGTACTTAGTGAAAGCCATTTTATCACCTCCTATTTTACGGCCTTTTCGGCCAATGACAGAAATTCAATATTGAAAAATACTTTGTCAGGGTCTGTCTTGCTGACTGTTCTTGTCAGCCTAACTTTGAAAGTTTTTCCAATTGCTTCGCTCATTGCTTTGTTGAGCGTTGTACCTAGAATACCGGCTAACTGCCGGAGTCTTTTGTAAAAGATATAGTATTGAGTTGTGTATATTAGGTTTTCTGTTATAATATATCTTTTACCATCGAGCATAGTAAAGATATAATCACAGGATTTAAATACTGTATCTGTTGTTAAATCGCATGTGATTTCGTCTAGGGTAATTTCTGTTAAGGTTGTTTTTGGAGCTTCGTATTTAACGACTCCTTCTTCATCACTTTGTATTTTTTTGATGATGTTTTCAATTTTTTCCATTTCTTCACCTCCTTTCATAAGCATTTCTAAAGTATTAACGTTCTGTTTGTTAGTAGCCATAATATTTACCTCCTTATTATGTTCACTAAGTGTGAGCGTTGCTTGAGTGTAACGCCTATAAAATAAATGAGGGTACATAATTAAATGTACCCTCAAATATTTTAAAACTTATTTGATAGTCCATTCCAGAGAAGCAATTTCCATCGCCACCTCCTCTCTTTCCTCTAAATATGTTTCCAACCACTTGTCGCAAAGCCCGCCAAGGCACTCCGGCTCTGCCGAGTCTGTCAGAGGACAGCAATGGCAAAAGGGTGGATAATCTTCATCAAAGTCAGCAATCTCTTCCTGATACCACTTTGGGAGGCAATCGAACGACTCTTTCGCCTGTTCGCAAGCGAAACAATAGTTCTCGACCTCTGGTATCCCAAAGGTATCGAACCATTCGTATTCTGACCTCTCGCTGTCAAGGGATAACCAGGTCCACATCGCCCTGTGGAGCTCTTTCCAATCCCTTTCATCACAAAGGGTTTTAATGGTTTTGTGGGCATCTCCTCCATCATAGATGTTTGCCCAGTTCATTTCTTTACTTATCATTTTCTTTCTCCTTTCAGTTATTTTTTTGCCACTCTTCATAACGAAGAGTTTTTAAAGCTTTTTTAGTGACCCTTTTAGGGTCACGCTGTTCTTTGACAGCTGAGGACTTTGGAGTCCTCTTAGTTGTTACTTTAATCATTACTTCACCTCCTTTCTATCTTGTAATATATATGTTAGAGTGAGCTTAGCTTAGGTGCTAAGCTCATAAAAATAAAGGAGAGTACATCAAATGATGTACCCTCCAATATTATTCTAGACGATCATCAAATTATTTATGCAGTTTTCACTTATGAATGAACATAAGGTCTTTACTGCTTCGTTTAATGTTAATTCCTTAGCGAATAGATTTTCTGCTGAAATCATCCCTAAGGATTCAACTATAGCACCTTCTGGTGCTGATTCCACAGGATTGTGAAACGTATATCCTGCGAAATCGTACATGGCATAAATTCGGCCATCTGCGAATTTATGCCATTTTTTGGGCTTACAATAATATCTATCAACAACTTTTAACACCGCTTCTTTGATAGTATATAATTTTTCTTTCTCTTCCAGTGCTAAATTCCACTGGAATAATACTTCATCCTCGAAGTCTTCGTAATGAGGATGATCAATATTGTCTCTGATTTCATTTTTCTCATTGAAGAGACTCAGAGCTTCTTCTGAAAGCTCTATAAGTTCTTCTTCAATGTTGAAGAAACTTTCTTCAGCTAATGTGAAGTCAATTTCTTCTAATTTCTTATATTCATTGAGGTCTTTATAGACCTTAACAATATTAGAAATTTGTTGGTTTATTTCGTGATCTCTTTCGCATAAGCTATAGAGATATTGTTTAGATCTTAGTCCTGCCAGAGTTATAACTTGTTCATAACTCTGTTCAGAATTTACTCGATCTGCATCCATATTATATAACAGATCGTCTAAATAATTACATATATCTCTTTGTCTTTTAGCTTCTTTATTAATGTAATAAAGAGACTTGGAAACTAATTCCAATTGTTCATTTGCATACATTTTATATACCTCCTCGTGTATTGTGGGTTGGGTGCTAAGCTCATAAAAATAAATGAGAGTACATCAAATGATGTACTCTCAAATATTTATTTAGCTATTTATACTCCTGGTCGTCTGTGCAGACTGCACAATCTACCCAGCAGCACTGTTGGCCGCAGGGTAAGGTGTATCCGGGCCAGGAATCTGCATTCCTGTTTGCCGGACATTTATTACAATTCATACTGTTCTCAGGGTTGAATATGAATTGTTGGTATTTTTGTGTTTCCCATTTCTTAGTTATGGGTGATTTTTTTGTCACCCTTTTAGGATCTTGCTGTTTTTTAACAGCTGAGGACTTGCTAGTTCTCTTAACGATTTTACACATGTTCATTACCTCCTTAGTAATGTAAACCCTATTGTTTTCATATATAATGTATATATGAAGTGAGGGGTTGGGTTTAAAATTCCCTCAGTAGAGGGAATAGTACATTATATATATAAATAAATGTATCTTTTATTGTTGTTAGTATCTTTTAATAAACCATCACAGAAACATCCCTTTTAAAATCCGACCCCATATATAACAAACCTCTTGACAAATTACCAAATTTTACCTATAATTACAGTAGAAGGTTAGGAGGACACTATGAAACGAATAGTAATAAACATTGACAAAGACCAGGTTAATTTAAAGAGTTCCGACCCCTTGACATTCGGGGAGACCGTACAGGCTCTGTTAACTATTCTTAATGCAACTGCAGGAGAAGTGATAAGCAATGCAGCAAAGAAAGACCAGCAGAAAGTACGGGAAACAATCTATGATTCACTGAATATTGCATTCGGAAACATACTCGAAGAAATAATCCCGTCTGAGGAGATACCGTCTCTTGAAGCAGCAGCGATACTCAAAGCTCAAAACGAGATAATCGCTAAAGCCAGGAAGGAAAAACGACCTCTTGAGGAAGTTCTTGAAGAGTACAACACGAAGGCCGAAGAGGACACGAAAGATGCTAGAAACATGTCCTAGATGCGGAGCTGAGTGGAAAGATGCAATAGCGATGAATGGGGGGCCTTCTGAATTTTTTAAGGAATGCTCCAACCCGAAATGTAACACGTTTTACAATACTTACGTACCACAGGCGCATCAACACGCATTCCACCAGGACCCTCATAAGTTCTCAGGTAACTTTGGGGGTTTTGGTTCAGGTAAGACTCTGACTTCCAGAGAAGAAATTTATAAACATGTTTTTATCACACCTAATGGAAACACCTTAATAGGGGCAAATGTAGCATCTCAGTATGAACAGACTATAAAGAGGGAGATAGAAGCAGACCTCCCCGCTGCGTTTATCCAAAGGATAAATACGCAGAAATCTTACTACGATCTTAGAAACAACCACCGTATAATGTACAGACCATATGATGACCCCGATAAACTGCGTTCATATAATTTAACGTCGTTTCTTATAATGGAAGCATCCGAAGTTAAACAGCAGAGTTTCGTACAGCTCAAAACGAGAGCCAGAAACCTGGCCGCCACTATTTCAAGTGGAGAGTTCAGGACTGCAGCCAACGGAGCCAGGATTCCCGTTATCGAGCATGACTGGATAAAAGGGATAATCGAATCGAACCCTTCGGCCGGATGGATAAGGGACGATGTACTGATGAACTCTTCTCTTATAGAAAAGCACGGAGAGGTGATCGATGAATATACGGTTGATCCCGACAGAGCAGACCCCGCAATAAGCACTCACGTAACTTCTACAAGTGCAAACGAATTTCTCCCTAAAGACTTCATTGAAAACAATACGAAGAACAAACCCCTGTGGTGGACAAACCGATATATCTACGGTTCGTTTCTTTATGCGGAGGGGTTAGTGTATCCCTCAGCCACACATCATAATGTGGACGACTTTGAGATCCCGCTCGAGTGGAAACGAATAATCGCATTTGACTACGGCCTCAGTGATGACGCAGTTTTTATTTTCGGAGCGGTAGATCAGAAGGAAGGAATACTCTACATATATAAGGAGCTCAGAACGAAAGACAAAAACGTTGAGGAACTTGCGAAGATGTTTAAACAGGCCTGTGAGGATATACCGGTCGGAGGATTGATATGCTCACCGCTTATTGATCCGAAGTCAGGATACAAGCGGGATTTTGATAAGAAGACCCTTGCAGACCATTTTCTGGACTTCGGGATCTCATTTGCACCCGGATTTGTAAATGTAGATGCCAGAGTGTTCAGACTTAACACATACCTGGAATCTGGAAAGCTCAAGATATTCCGAAGCTGTAAAGGATTAAGATACGAACTTGAGAATTATAAATACTCAGTTGACGAAAGTATGGCCAGTGGTTTTACAGGCAAACCTGTTGATAAGAATAATCACGGAGTCAACGCTCTTGAGTGGATTACTATGGAATTACCGAGTGACCCGAAGAATCTGTTATATGGTGTTTATAACAAAGCAGGAGACGATATAACAAAATTTAAAGATGACGAAGAGAAGAAAGCATACTGGGCTTTGTCCGATGATGAAGACGAGTTCAAAACAAATAGGCTATTGCCTTTTGATGCAGATGTAGATTATAATTATATGTAAAGGAGAATGAAATGATTGAACTTTTAGGTATTTTAATGGTAGCTTGTGTAGCTATATTATTCATTCTGGTGATGGTGAAAGATGGGATAAATATCTCTATAACAATGAAACATGAATTCCCGGATCCCCAGCCGTTTGAAGACGATGCTTACGATAAGGAAGGAGATCTGAAAGAAAAGAACCAGACCATTAAAGACGTAACCGAAGCAATTCAGGAGATCATGTTAGGAGAAGATCAGAATGAAGGAAGATAAAATACAGGAGAATATTTACAAAGTTAATAAACTCCTCGGGTCCCTAAGAGATAAGTGGGACATCGGAACGCAATATTACTCTAAAGATAAGCGGAGAATGAAGCTGTTGAACTCAACGGATAATGGCAACCTTTGGCAAGCCATAAACGCAAGGTTCCCCGGCTATCAGGTTCTGCCAGATTCAAATTGGGTGTCAAGGATAAAGAATAATATCCTGGCTTCAATTTACACTGTGACTAAATCCGCTGAGATCATGCCCACAGGACAAAATGACAGGGAGTTGTGTATCAAGCTTTCGACTATTTTGGAACACCTGTGGGACACTCTGCGGATAGGCTATAAACAATTCCAGGCAGGAGAGCGTTGTGCTTTGTTGAATCTTGGAATAACTCAGGTGTCCTGGAGCGAGAACATACCGTCAATGGATATGTTCAACAGCAAGGGAAACGTAGTACTTAAGAATGTAGACCCGATGAACTACATGAGAGATCCGTTCAGCAGTAACCTGGAAGAAGCGGGTTGGGTCTGCACACGGGAGCGTTATCACAAATCAGTACTGTTAAGTAACCCGAAGTATAAGGATTCTTTTAAAAAGTATCTGGCCTCTGGTGGACGTTCTGAAACAGCTTATAATGACTACCCTGAAAAACCAAACCCTTCAGCCAGTAAAGATCACGTCAATGTGATCTTCTGGTGGATTAGAAAACCTAATGGGGACATAGCTGAATACCATACAATAGATAATGAATACCTCCTGTGGGAGAATGAGAGGGTAATACCAGCTGTGTTCCCATTTGCAGAACTTTACTGTAATTTACCCGGGTCGGGCCTGATCGGAGCTTCCGAACCCGCCAAGTCTTTTGCAAACAATATGGCATATAATCTGATGAATTCCATTGCCTTAACAGCCGAATATAAAAATCAGAGGCCTCCAAAATTTGTTAACAGTCAATCAGGTTTGAACCTCAAGGCATTCAGTAAACATGGTGATGAAGCAGACAGGACTTTTGTAGTCCAGACGGACGCAAGTAACGCTGTACATTACCATCAGTTTCCTTATGTCTCACCGCAGATGACAAATATGATGGCCCAGTTGTCGGATGACATAAAGAACAGTTCTGGTATAGACGACAGATACACAGGAAGAGATACAGGGTCTATAATCACCACCGGCGGTACAGAAGAAATGCTGAACCGGGTGACGCTTATAGACACACCTAAGATACTTTGTTATGAGGAGTATTCCAAAGACCTCACCAAACTTATTCTTAAGAACCTGATAGAGTTCTCTCCTTCAAGAACTTACTATATTAAGAAATCGGCTCAGGAAGCTGGAGGAGACCAGCTGGATTATGAAACGATTGAAATAGACTTTCCGCATATCAATGGAGATACTATCTTCAATTATGCAATACAGATATCCTCAGAACTGCCCAAGAACAAACAGAGAGTTCAGCAATGGGCTAACACAATGATGGAAAAGCAGATGCAGTACCGTCAGGAAGGTTCCAATGTGGAACTTATCACTGAAGAGGAATGGCTCAGCTATCAGGACGTACCTTATAAAGAGCCCATGTTCAAACGTATGGGTATTCAGAGAGGACTTGATGCTCTTGAAGAAACAGCTCAGGTCATCAACGAATACGCTGATATGCTTGAGACAGGCATGGACCCGAATGAAGCCATGGTCACAGCAGCACAGGGACTTCAGAATAAGCGTGAAGGAAGGGCCACGCCATTTGAAGAACAAGAGGCTGCAGCAGAAACAGCACAACAGCCTTTATTATAAAGGTTTCATTTTTGTTCCCCTTTCGTAACGGTCAGAGCCCACTTTTATAAGTGGGTTTTGATTTTTATAAAAACTATTGACTTCCATTATTTTCTATTTTATAATATATATAGTAAAAATTCTAGGTTCCCACCACCTTAAAATGTGCGTAAATTTTTACTCGTCCCTTTTAAGAAAGGAGTATTATGGCAGATCAAGATGTTGCCGCTGAATTGATGGCACACCTGGGAGTAACATCTCCCGAAAAAGAAACCGAAGACCCTGAAGAAACTGAAACTACAACAGAAACAGAAACTGAAGAACAGGAAACGGAAACAGTTGAAGAGGAATCTTCAGAGGATGGAGAGGAACCATCTAAAAAACCTGATGCGGAAAAGGCACTTAAGAGCACACTGACACCTCAGGAGAAAAAAGCTTTCGCAGAACAAAGAATACAGATTAAATCTCAGAAACAAGTAATTGACGGAATTGCAGGTCTTTTGGGATTGGACCCCAAGGCTCCAGACCTCGTAGACCAGGTTCAGTCAGCTATACTCAATGCTCAGGCTAAGAAAGAGAACATTGATCCCAATCTTTTGGCTCAGATAAACCAGAGCTCGGCAGCTATAGCAGAATTGAACTCAATCAAACTGGAAGCAACAGCCAAAGAAGGCCTTACAGATTTGATTGATACATATGAACTGGAGAAAGAAGATGTAGACAGCTTCTTGAACGAACTTATAAAAGACGGATTAAATCCGCTTGAACAGCCTGTTAATCTTAAACATGAATATATTGACAGACACTTCAAAGACGTTCAGGAAAAAATCAGAACAAAAGCACTTGCTGAAGAACAGGCCAGGAAAGATAAAACTTCCAAGGCTTCCTCAGTTCCAGGCAAGGGTGGAGAGAGCGAAGATGTTCAAGGGAGCATCCGTTCTACAGGAGACTTACGCACATTCTTAAATAGTCATGAAAAGAAATAATTATTAGGAGGACCCTAGAATGACAGTTTATTTAAATTCACTAGCCCCGATAGCTGACATAAACAGCTATGCCGAACTTTGTAACGCATCCAATGCCCGTGATGGAGACGGTGCTCTTACTGGAGACAAAGTCAAAAATCTCACCAACCCTGAAGTGTTCTATAGCACTCAGCTTCTGGACACTATCAGAATCGACAGTGATCAGTGCAAATATTACAAGCTTGCAGATGAAATGCCCATAAACAACAAAGCAGACAAACTCCTTCTCAGAAGGTGGGCACCTCTCCAGGCACACACAGTTCCTTTAGACTCTGGAGTTCCTCCGAAGTCAGATAAAGGTTCTGTAAAGAAGTATGAACTCGAAGCTAAGCAGTACGGCAGATACATGGAGTTCACTGACCAGGTCGATTTCAAAATCGTTGACCCTGTAATCGTACACTATACCAGAGAGTATTCCATAGTTGCTATTGAGACTTTGGACATGCTTGCCAGAGAAGCTCTGTTTACAGTAGCTCAGAAATACTACGCAGGTTCAGCTGCTAATGTAGAAGCCCTGGACACTACTAGTATTCCTACTATAACTGATCTCAGAGTTATAATCCTTACTATGAAAAAAGCCCTGATAAAACCCAGATCAAATGGAAAATTCAAAGTTATCGCAGGACCTGAATTCTTCTATGATATGGTTTCCGACCCGACTGTAGAAGACTTCATGGTTATAAACCAGACCACTAAAAATATGTATGACGGTTCTGGACTGTTCCCCATGTTCGGTATGGAATTTGACGAGTCCATGCACTGTCCTTCACACGGTCAGTTTAAAGATATCGTTGAAGGTGTTGCTACAGATGCAATGAGAGTCTACAGGATAAAGGATGATGAATCAATCGAATTTGCCACCATCTATAAAACCACTCCGCTGAATTGGGAAGCTGCTGGTGGCAGCGATCCTAAAGTATTCTCTACTACATCAGGTTATGTTCAGGCTGAACTTACAGGAAAAGATGCTTCCTACATCCCTAATAATGAGGTGTGGAACATAGACGGCCTGATAATGAAAGACGCTGGTGACGTACCCAGAGACGACTGGAAAGAATTCAAAATACAGCACGTTCTCATAGTAGGAAAAGAAGCCCTTGCCAGAACAGGACTGACTGGAGAAGGTCAGGCTAGAGTATATGCTAAACCTAAGGGTTCAGCTGGCGTACTCGATCCTATCGACCAGAGACAGTCAATCGGCTTTAAGATCAACTCCGTAGGCTTTGGCTCAACTCGTCCCGAGGCAGTGTACGACTACCTCTGTGTACCCACACAGCTGAATATATAATAGGAGAATAATATGTCTGATACACAAGCCAAAAAAAGAGCTAGAAATAACGCACCCGATGAAGTAGACGAAAAGTTACAGGAATATGTTGAAGCTAAAAAAGAAGCTAAAGCTATAACTGTGAACGAAGCAGAGAAGAAAAGGAAAAAGTTGTATAAGCATTACCAGGACGAGGAGAAGTATCCTGTACAGATATCACCTCTGTACAAACCGACCTTCGGAGAAGTAATGTCAATCCATATAAATGGCTTCTCAATCTACGTCCCCTGTGACGGTAAGATATACAACGTGCCCAAAACATTCGCTGCAGAAGTTGCTTCCAGAATAGGCAAAGCAGACCAGTATAGTGAAAATATTGAAAGGATGTCAGACATCCAAAATAATATTGACCCCTTGGAAGCTCCTGGCGAATTGAAACTTATCTAAATGTGTGAGGAGAGCTTAACAGCTCTCCTTAACTTATAAAGGAGATTATTGTGAAATTTACAGAATTGATCTCAACTACTAACCGACTCCTGGCAGGAGAAATATTTCCTTTAAGTGAGATGCAGATCCATTTTGATTCTGTTATAGATGAAATAAATGAAAAGCTAGATTCCAAGTATCCCACTATTACGGAGTACAAAAATGCCGAAGCCACAAAAGACCTGGATTATTATGACCTATTTCCTGACAGGTATCTGAGAACAGTTGTGGCTAAAGGTGCTGCCTATAAATTTTATGTAATGGATGAAGAGGCTATAGACACCGCTCAGAAATACGGATACGAATATAGAGATGCTTTGTTTAGAATGGAAAGAGATTACATCAATGATATACCTGAAATCTATCAGGCTAACAGCAGAGCCAGTCTCGATATTGATGAATACTCCCGTTCTTACTCCACTCCGTTTCCGTTTGATATCTGGAGGTTCTAATGGCTACCGGTGCATTTAAAACTTATGAAAGACAACACAGGCAGTTCCTTACCGAAGATGATTTTGCCATGGGGATGTATTTCACTGACGGTATAGTTGAACCTAAATATATGAAGACTCTGGTAAACTTCAACATAGTAGATGATGGAAAAAAACTTATTCCGAGAGAAGGCATCAGAGTTAAACAAGTACTTGTTCCCGACCTGGCTAATGATGGGGCTTTGACATACCATTCAGAAGCTATGAATATTCAGGATGCTAAAAAGTGTAAGGAGAATGGAGAACTCTTTCAGCAGATAATCACAGGAAGACCTGCAGCAGCTCCTATCGCTAATCAGTTATGGGTATCCACATCTCCCGAATGTACTTATGATGAACTTGGGGCAGCTATATCAACTACTGCTAGTGTCTCTTCAACATGTACATTCCTTCAGCCTAACAGGGCAGAAATACACGGAATAACTTTAAAAGATACAATGCCGCTTGCATCTGCAGTAGGCTGTTTTGGATTTGGCAATGGTTATTATTTTCTGGATGAAACTTCCAAGAAACTTAAGAAGACCGTATTTGATCCAGATACAAAAACTTATTCCTTTGCAGAGATCACACCTAAAAGTCCTACTGTTTCAGAAGCTGTTACCTATGGCTACAATATGTTGAAGCCTGATATTGCGGAGGTACTTGATCCCCCCAGCCCTGCTGATGGTCCTTATACATTTGCATGTGGCACAGATTCTACTAATCTTATAATAGACGGTGTCCTATTGTATGAATTAGATGATTCAGATTTAGTAATGTCCCCCAGACAAGGTGAGCACTATCAATTAAAAACTTATTATAATCTTGCACTCGCAAATACAAAAAGCTATCTTCTGATATGGGAATGGCGTGAATCAACCTCTTCAGACTGGTCAGAGTTCCATCATGCAACTTTAGAACCTTTAGGAGAAGGTGAAGAAGTATACGAGCCACTTGTATGTGAAAATTTCAGCCCGCCTGTTAAGAATACTATGGTGCGTGTAAGTGCATATGAAGTATATGATATAGCTGACGGGGGTATGGAAGGTATAGACTTCTTTACTTATAATACAGAAGATGTAGTTGATACTTATTGGACTTATGTAGCTTCACACTCTATGACAGTTGGATTTAACTTTCTTGGAGAAACTGAAAAAGTTAATAAGAGTTTAGACCCGATAGTATATGATTTAACAACTGCTAAAGGAATGTGTTACTGGAAGAATCGTCTGGCAATATATGGCGTACCTCAGGACCCAACTATACTGTTTATGAGTGACCTGAATGAACCTACGTATTTCCCATACCCGAATAATACTGTTATGTTTGATGACCCGATAATAGACGCAAGACTATTTATGGACTCTTTGATCGTATTCACAGAAAAAGGGTTATATAAGATAACCCTGAATACAGACGGTACGAGCTGGACTACGACCACGCTTCAGACTAATCTTCATATAACCCCCTGGGACAGACATCTTATACAGGTTGTAAAAAATATGGTGTTTTTTAAATCAGGTAACTACTACTATATGGTAGTCCCTAAAGCAAGTTCCAACACAGGAGAACTCACACTTGCTCCAGTTAGTACACCTATTACAGAGTTCTTTGATGGATTCAGCCACAATATCAGAAGTATTCTTGAAGAACTTTATGAGTATGTGGGAGATCTGGAACTTGTGCATTACTACAATTTCCTTGATTACGAAGATATACATAATATATACGTTTTTGAATATGAAGTAAGTTCGGGCGTTTTCCAGTATATGCACTTTGATATGCAGTACAGCACTATAGAAAGGTCCTGGAGGATACATGTTTATGATTTCCCAAATGTACTACACCCTTATACTCACGATTCTACTCAGAAGGGCCAGCTTATTTCTACAGGACTTAATACAAAACTTAGAACACATGACTATACTGAAGTAGCTTTTCCTACAGCCTCTGCAAATATCACTGAGCCTACAACTGTAAAACTAGCTTGTTTAGGAAAATTTAAACTTCCTGAGGGGGTTTTAATATTTAAGCTAGACGGTGTTTCAAAAGATGTTTTTAACATAAACCGATATGGTAATGCCACAGGAAGTAGTTCGAGATATAATTTAGTATATTTTGATGGTTATTCATATATCCAGGCTGTCGGTGCCAATACTATTCCTGTAGGAGCGTTTTATACTTTCATAGGTTCTAACAGTACAGAAGCTTTTCGTTCAGGATATTTCAGATACCCTACACAAGGTAAAATAAAAATATATGAATTCGTGAGTCCTCATGGATTAACTACAGGAAGTATACTCAGTATCAATGGAGAGTTGTTCTATCTGGAACAGGAGGTTGATGGCTTCAGTAGATGGAATGATAAATATGGGAACCTTGTACATGCAACCGCTATAGATGCTACTCATTTACAACTCGAGTATAGCTTTGCCTATCAGGACCCAGAATTAAAACTTTATAATGATTCTATGGGCACTGAAGCTACAGGAAGACTTATACAGATATATGGATTTGATACAGAAAATGTACAGGACGTGTTTATACCCAATAATGTCCCAGTACCTTGCGGAGAAACTATTTCTGATGTGAGTATGAACTTAGGAGATATCACTAAAACATTTAGCGAGGACTTTACAGATTACTCCAGATTCGTAAATTATCAGTACTTTGATACAGGTTATCGTAATTACACTATGGAAGCTAAAAAGCGTTATAGAGAATTACAGTTTTGGGTGAACAATGTAGACAGTATTGACTTAAATATAGGTGCAGAGTTCCTGCTCGATGGAGATATAAGACGAGGTCTTGCGAACTATGTAATAGACCAGATAACAGAAGAAGGAGCTGATTATGGTCAACTTTATATAAGGCCTGAAATGAACAACATTGAACAGTTACCTAATTTGGATAATACCCTTTTGGATACCTGGAAACTTGATTTAAGTACTTTCCCAACTACAACTTTATGGAAACTTAGATTACCTATTTCAGGAAAAGGGTACACACCAAGATTTAAATTTAAATCCGTTACAATAGCCAGGTATGAGTTCCTAAGTTACACTTGGGTATTCAGACTAATGTATTTAAGATAGGAGGTTATCATGGCTACAGGAATAACATACACCCCGAATTATATAAAACAAAGTCTTTCTAATAAAGCTAAAGAATTGGTTACTGCAGAACGCTGGAATGAACTCTGGAATCTGAATATAGAACAGGGAGATAAAAACTCTGAAATTCTAAAAGCAATAGTAGACTACCTTAATAATAAAGTAGACCCGGGTCTCAGTGCAGGGTTTGTGGTTTCAGGAGAATGGGATGAAGAAGCTACTTATCCTATAAACAGTTTGGTCTACACTGGTGCAGGTGTTTATCTTTCACTTATAAATAGTAATACTGGAAACGACCCAACAATCTCTCCAGAAGCATGGAGTACAATGTTTTATTATACTTTAGAAGAAGCTTCATCTGAATCAATAGACATTCTGATTACAGACTTTTCGGATTTAGCGGAGTAAGGAGGTTAAAGTGAGTTTTATAACTTTTAATAATTTATTACGATTTGAACAAGGAATTAAAGATGTCCTTATTCAAAAATTTGGGAATATTGCTTCAATTATTGGTAGTACTACACTCAACACTACTTCTCAAACTTTAAAAGGCTCTATTAATGAACTTATATCCAGATTCACTCCAGCAGTTGGCGAAATAGAAATAAATGTAACAGGTACTAACCCTGGGACTAAATATCCCGGAACAACATGGGTATCATGGGGGAGCGGAAAAGTACCAGTTGGAGTGGATTCAGCTCAAACAGAGTTTAATACTGTAGAAAAAACAGGCGGAGAAAAAACACATGCACTAACATCCGGAGAAAACGGGGCCCACACACATACAGGTGGGAATCATTATCATGGAGTCGGGGCAGGGTCATATTATGCAAATGCAGTAGGAGCTGTTCCTATAAACGAAACAGTGGGTGCAATAAGCGGTAGTGGATGGAGAATGCCTCAAGTCCCAGAGCCAGGAACCTGGACAGGCTCTAATAAAACAGGGTTGGGCGGGGTTGTTGCTACAACTTCTTCTGGTTCAGGAACAGCACACAATAACATGCAGCCTTATATCACTTGTTATATGTGGAAACGAACCGCATAACGGAAGGAGAGCGAATATGGGAAAAAGGTGTAATTAAATGACTGACGAGAAACGTAACCTCAGATATCTATATGGATTAATCGGTAAAGAATCTGGGCCAAATCCAATGATAGTCATAGGAAAGTCCAGCAGCCAAAATTTAACAACCACAGAGGCTACTCTTATTTTGGGAGAGACAAGATTTGTGAACGGCAATAAATTGACACGTTCAGGAAATGGCGTTCTTATCGGAAGTGGTGTCAGTTATGTAGAGGTTTCTGGGCAGATGTATATCAACGCGGGCTTGACAACAGGCGACACCATTACACTTTCGGCAGTGGTGGACTCTGGCGGGACCACATCGAAAATCAGTTCATTAAACACAAAATGTGCTGGTACTATATTCGGGATAGCATTATCCCCTACAATGTTTTCGGTATCAGAAGGAGATATTATTTATTTGCAGGCATGTAACGGCACATCTGCGAGGGGTACGGTTCCTTCTTATCCAACTATGACGTTTTTAACAGTCAAAGTTATAGCAGCAGATGCCCTACAAGCCATAGCGCCAGCTCTCACGGTTCCACTGGACATTCAGGAACTATACAAACCCTTAATAGCACCACGGTCAGTATCGCTTACAGGATTTGTAGAAGGTTCGTATTTGCGGTACGGTAAATTTTATGATGATTTACGAGTGTTCGTAAAGGTCAGCAAGACAACAGCTATGTCTGGCACTACTGCCATTGGTACATTGCCGTCTGGATACCGACCGACCGAACCACAAACCTTGACAGCATACGACACAGACGGGAATGTTATGTCAGGCATAACGGTAACCATAGGAACAGACGGGGCGGTCGCAGTTGTAGGAAGCGTAGACGCTAATACTGTTATATTTGCGTCATATAAAGGAGAGTAGCCATGATAGATAGAAAAGATATAGATCGGTTGGTAGCAGCTAAAACATACACAACAAACCCTGAATGGCCAGCTTACAATTCAAACGGAATCAAATACAAACTATACGCAGACGGTTTCAGTGAAGTCTGGATGATAAAAACAAACATAGCCTTAACGGAGACGCCAACGGCATATGGCTGGACATTCCCGACCGAGGTATTCAACGGCAACCAAGCAGATAATGTACAACTGGCAATATGGTACGTCACAAATGACGAGCGATGTGCTTACGCAAAAGTAATCGGCAGACCTGCAAACGGCATTACGGTCAAGTTGTGGATATCATCAGGCACAGAAAACATAGGCATTTTGTCTGTTTATGCAAGTGGAATAAGAAAGGCTTAACAGCTTTAATTGCCCATGAGGGCGGAAAGGAGAACGCATGAAGATACATAAAAAAATATCAAAATATAATAACTCCGCACGGGGCGAAATCCGTTATATCGTTATCCACTATATCGGTGCTGTATCAAGTGCCAAGAACAACGCAATTTATTTTGCAGGTGGCGACAGACAGGCTTCGGCTCACTATTATGTAGACCACGAGATTTGGCAAGGCACAAAACTGTCAAGAGCAAGTTGGCACTGCGGAGGGCCTAAACGAGGATCGACTGGTGGAACGTACTATAAGAAATGTAATAATCTCAACAGTATTGGCATAGAAATGTGTGTAAAAGAAAATAAGAAAGGCTTCTATATTACTAAGGAAACAGAAAAGAACATGAAAGAGCTGGTGCCTTATCTTATGAAGAAATACCACATTCCTAAAGAGAATGTTATCAGGCACTTTGATGTTACTGGAAAGAAATGCCCGAACTGTTATACTGAAGATAACTTCAAAGCAACTCTGATAGACAATAAAAGATGGGAAGATTTCAGAGATGAAATTACGGCAGGATATAAGGGAAAGAAATACAATGGATTATTCCCAACAAAGACAATAAACAAAAGAATTGGTAATAAAACCGACATCAAGCGTTGGCAAAAATTCTTGTGTTGGTTCGGGGCTGACGTCGAGATAGACGGCGACTTTGGTAAAGACACCGAAGCAAAGACAGAGATTTTTCAGCGCAAAGTTGGGTTAGTGGCAGATGGAAGTGCAGGTCCGAAAACTATAGCAGAAGCAAAAGTGTATAGGAGATAGATGATGGACAGTATAACAGCAATAATCATAACCCTTATAGGTAGTAACGGTATCTGGGCAGTCGTAGTATGCATGATAAATCGAAAAGGTTCCACACGCAGTTTAATAAGAGCAGTTTCATATCATCTACTCTCCAGTACAATTGAGAAACTTCTTGACCAGGATTATGCTACACCAGAATCCCGCAAGGATCTGGAGATCCTGTTTGAAGCTTACAAAGCCAACGGATGGAATGGTGACATGAAATCTCGGATGCAAATGGTATACGAACTACCTACTAAAAAAATTGATAGAAAAAAGAGCTGTGTATAAACACAGTTATGGATATGTAAAAGAAAGAGGTAAATAATATGACTAAATCAATAATAAGAATACTAATCGCTTTTCTTGCATTTATTAATGCAGTACTCATGGCCAAAGGCATGAATCCTATAGCTATTGATCCAGGCGTAATAACAGAAACTGTATCTAACCTGGCAGCTATGGGAATGATTCTCTGGACGTCCTGGAAAAACTGGAATGTCACCAAAGAAGCTAAAGATGCTCAGAAGGACATAGACGCTATGAAAGCTGCGAACAAGGAGGTTAAATAATGTCTCGCATAATAACACGAAAACAGGACGGCACAATGCCGACCAGATTGGAAAGGTGGAGAGCTACCAGGGGAAGAGTCCATTATGGAATAACTCTGGCGAATTTTACCACTCTGACTGAGGTCAAAGAATGGGGGTTGCCTTTTACAGCTTTCAAAGTAGATGCAAGTGTCGCAGCTTCTGAAAAACCTATCAGATATAACTGGTATGTGAATCATAACAAAGTTGCCAACGAAATTGATGATGACTTTGATTTGAACAACTACCTCGGGGAACCTATGAAAGTCTTTGGAAGTACCAGAGGATTCAGTGTACAGGCTAAAGCGTTTACTGCAGAGAATATTATAGGTTCATCTTCCAATATAGTTACCAGAACGCTTACTTATACAAAGTATAACAGTACTACCCTCGATGCTCTCACTGTATCAGAAATCGAAGCAATAGCTGTTGGTAGAGGATATACTACAGTTGCTTCAGCAGTTGATAAAGCAGCTAAGGTAACAGCGTTTCTTGCAGAACAACAGTGTATAAATGAACAAACGGATTATAGTAGACATGTGTATGTTAATTCACAGAATAGCAGTAACTACGTTTATGTTGATGTTGATCCCCCTAGTTCGAGATCAAACTACACATATCAATGGTATAGAAAAAAAGCTTCAGATCCAGATTCAGCCTATATAGCTATTATACTGACAGAAGAAGAGCAAGAATATGCTTATACATATTTCCTTGAATCAGACTTAGCTGAACTAGACCCAGGAGAATACAACTACAAATGTGTAGTCACAGGTAACATTACAGGTGAAATAGACGAATCAAATCCAATAACTGTTTTTGTATATCCTCTATCAATGACTCCAAACCAAGATATTTATGATAAAAATATAGCAAGTGTAAATTATAAAGATATACAATTAATAGGTGGGTGTGACTCTATAGAAAGTATTAAAAACGGAGAAACAGAGTTAACTTTTAGTACGCACTATATTATAAATGAGGAATATTCTGAAGACTATCCAGATCTTCTTGTACAAGTTATTACCTTAAAACTAGCGTACTTAGATACGCTTCCAGTAGGAGATACTGAGTTGACTTTAACTCTTAATGGGTCAGATTTTACATTTACTGTAACAGTGACAGAAACTGCTCTTATACCAGCTAATGATGACACATTCGATAAAAATCCTGCAGGGGAAAATTATAAAGATAAAGTAATAATAGTTAAAGCCCACACAACTCTGGTTGTTAAAAATGGTGCGAACACACTTACTCTTAATACAGACTATACACTCGCAGACAATGTAGTAACCCTCAAAAAAGAATACCTAGCCACTTTATCTGTTGGAGATGTAGCATTGTCTGTAATACTGGACGATGTTCCAAATACATACACTGTTACTGTAGAAGATACTACTGTATAAGAAGGAGGAGAATTATGGCAACGTCTTATAACACAGCTGCGGCAGCCTTGGCCAAAATAAAAAATTCTACTCTGGGGGATATAGCTACAGTCAATGGTAAATGGACAGGATCTAAAAGTAAAAACAATACTGACCCCGATGCTGTTGCAGCAGCTCTGGGTAAGGCTGCTGTCAAATCAGGATTCAAAGATCCGAACTCTTGGGGATTGCTCACTGACCGGGATCAAATTCAGGGAGCTATGGATGAAGCTACCCGGGCAGCTTATATCAATCAGAGAAACCAGGCGAAACAGGATATGTCCAGAGCTGAGAATACTTTAGTGGCTGATCGTAATGCCAATGTACAGGCATTACGACAGTCCCTTGCAGGTTCCGCAGCAGCGGGCGGATCTCAGGGTGCAGCCAATGCTTCAGCACTTCAGGCTCTGCTTGGGCTCGGACAGAAAAATGCAGAAGCTAATACGGCAGCACTTCAGAATCTTCAGAATCTATCTTCTGAAGAACGTGCGTCAATGGCTGAAAATGCAGCCCTGGCTATTGATAAATCTAATACTGCATTAGGTCAGGCAGGAAATCTTTCCAATGAGAAATTTGCTTCAGATCTGACTTATGACTCAACTGCAACAGCAGCCCTGGCTGATTTTGCACAGGGTATATATGACAGTAGAGCCAATATGAATATTGCAAGAGAGACTAATGCGTCCAATGAAAGGCAGACAAAAGCTACAAATAAAGCTAATGTAAAGGTAGCTAAAATTAATAGGAAATAAGTATGGCAAGAAGACCTACAAAAAGAAAACCTAAAAGACCCAACGGGGTAGTCGGACCTCAGAAGAGAAAGACTGCCCCTGCTGTTACTAAGCCTAAATATAAACCTAAGGTTGAAACACCTATAATTACTAAAAATAAAGCACCAGTTGATTATATTAAACATATTCAATTTAAAAGTAGTCACAAACCAAATACGTTAGTCCAAGGATATACTAGGCCTGATGTTTCTGTACCTAAAAAAATAACTCCTAATAAAGTACTGATTGATACTCAACGTAAAAGGGCTGAAAGAAAAGAACGAGAAAAACAACAAAAAGATTTTGAAAAACAACTTACAATTTCTGCTACTTTAGGAATTCCGCCAGATCTAGATTTATTTATGCATCCTGCAATTTTATCAAATACCAAATATTCTGAAAGTAACTATAACTTACTTATTAATCAACAAAAATATCAGATGGGTTTTACGGATATAAACGGAAACTCAACTGACCCTGCCGAGGAGCTCCAGTATAGAAAAGACGTACAAAAAGCTATGCTTGAGGATATCCCAAAGTCTTTTAATAGTATCGCAGAACTGCAGGAATGGTATGAAACAATGTCTAAAACATATTATGTAACTTCTGCTTATCCTGGTGGGGTTAGTCAAGTAATTCCAGTCATGCAAGAAGACAAATGCCCTCCCAAAGTTGATCAAAAACTTTGGGAAAAAATGTGCAAACAAAGTGAAGAGACTTATATAAAAGCTTTAAAAGAAAATCGTAAACTTAAAAAACAATATTTAATGACTTCGAATTTAAACAGTACTGATGATGAAACAATTTTCTATGCCCTTAGAAACACTATACATGATACTATGAAAGGAGCACCTGTTTTAGAATCTTTCCAAACACACTTGGGAGAGTTTATTGCACATAAAGTTATATTGCCTATTCAGGAAAAAGAATGGAGAACTTTAGCACTTAATTCATTTTCGTGGTTGGTAGATAGTTTTGATACCCTTACAGGAGCTAGGAATATTAAAGCTATTACAGTACCTGCTGTAAATATGGATAATCCCGATGCGTATAATGCTCCTACTTATGAATCTGTTAATAAAAAAGAAGTTAAACAAATACTAGCACATGGAGGTCGGAAATTAATAGCAAGTCTGTCTAGTGGTGATACTTCTGGATTAGGTCAGGTAGGAAATCTTTCCAATATAAACGAAAAAAAATTAAAAGAAGGCTGGGCTGAGTTAAAAAAATATGATTACGATCTTTATTTAAAAGCTAAAGAGTGGTTTAAAGAATATAAAGAAATTCGTAAAAAATATAGTGATGAAAGTATTGATAGATTTAAAAGAAGTTTTGTAAGTAATGAAAATTATCAATATGATACAGGCCATACTGTACTAGATTTTACTTTAGAAATGATGTCTGACCCAACTTTTGTACTCAGTGCTGGCACAGGTGTTGCTAAAACTGCTGGTAAAAGTGCTCTTAAAAAAGGACTGCGTCCTGGCGTTGAAAAAGCTTTTACAAAACTTATGAATCCTAAAGTTCTATTACGAAGTAAAACCCTCAGTGATACAACAAAAGATTTTTATAAAGTTACTGGGGGCTTTGACGATTTCAGCTATACTTTAAATAAGGATGTTAAGAAATTTTTTAGGCAAATTACTAGAGATCCTAAAATTAATAAATATAAAGCGATTGATGAATATGTAGAAGCCTTTGTTGAAAGTAGATTTACAAAACCTAAAAGTAATATTTTTCCTGAACAAGTTATTAATACTGCAAAAGAGGAAACAAAATTATATTTAAAAAGAAGTCTAAAGTCTGTTGTCAGCACCAAACAATTAGAGCAAGGTTGGGAGATATTAGAGTCTCTTCATAAAGCTAACGCTCTAACTAATTGGATTGACACTAAAGTTACTCAAGGGGTCTTTCTTCCAATGGTTGGTGGATGGAAACTCTTTAAACTAGGCAAATCAAAAGTAAGTTACTGGAATGCTCAACGTGCCAGAAGATTCGGAGATAATAAAAAAATAGACCTCGATATGAACAATGGTTATACTACTATGACATCTCCTCTAACTCTTGATGATAAAATAAAGAAAGCTTTAGAATTAGCTGAAGAATCTAAAGTTGTAGGAACTGATACAGAAATTTCTAAAACACTTGCTACTCAAGTTAATAAAGGTCTTACATCTGAACTAAACACTCTTACAGAAGCAATACTTAAATTTGAAAAACTTAACACTGACGGTAAGTATAGTTTAGAAGAATTTAAAGAATATATAGATGATACTATCAAATCTTTTGGAAATCCCAAAATGGCTTCTAATTTTGAGGATTACTTAAAATACTTAAATACGACAACTCATAGAATGGTTTGGACTAGGGATAATTTAAAAAACATTAATGCTGTACAAGTTCAATATAAAAATGTTGAAGCTGCCCTTGAAATAGCTAAAGAATCTAACAAACCTGTATCTGACTTAATAGAAAAAGATGTAGTGTATAGTGGAGATTTTTTTCTTGAATATTTTTATAAGAGACAAAATGAAAAGAAAATAACTGTTACGCAGACCCATTCTGCAAGACAAGTTTTTAAACAATTATTTAAACAAAATGGTTTTAATAAAAACTCTGTTGAATACCAAGAGTTCTTTAAAATCTTTGATGACCTTACTGAAACTGTAGAAACAGTTAATTATAAAACTAGAAAAATGAATAAAACGGAATTAGAAAATCGTGTATACAAAAGATATAATACTAAAGCTAAACAAGATTTAGCTGATGTACTTCAAAAATCTAAATTTGACATAAACGATAAACTAGAAAAGATATATCAAAAACCAATTCTTTCAGAAGTAGCTTACAATAATATTGAAAATATTTTGTCTGGGTGGACAAGAGCCTTTTGGGAATACCCTATATTTGTTAAAGGCATAGGGACAATGAAATTAGTCAATACTCCAAAAGGGCTCAAATTAGTTCAAGTTGATTTCGATATGGAAAAAATTCTAGCAGATCTTTCAGAAATACTTGGAGATTATTACAATGTTCTTTACAGTAGAAAAGACTATGTTAAAATTAGAGAACAGATTGAAGAAATTCTAGAAAGAGCTTCAATAGATAAAGCAAACATAATAAAAATTATGGAACTATTAGAAGACCCTCGTAATATAACCACAGTTTCAGGAAAACTACTTGACCTTTTAGATCCTGTTCATCCAGCCGTCTCACAAAAAGTTTTTCAAGAAGTTTCAGGATTAAGACAAGCATATATAAATAGCCCAAATGATAGGTTTATACTTCGGAAAAGAATTCTACAAGTTCTTGAAGATGGTGGTGTACCAGAATATAAGATAAGAACATTTATAACTAATATCATAAATCCAGAAAGTATAAAAATTTTAAGTAAAGCACGGAGTATTAATAGACCGTACTTAACAGATTTAACTTTTGATAAACTTGAAAAGTTACTCACAAAATATCAAAAGTTATTTAATGCTTCCCCAGAACGCCCCAGACTTAGAAAACGAGTTACAGCATATTTTAAAGAACTTGGGACTGACGAGAAAGCCATAAATGAATTTATTAAAGTTGCTGAAAATCCAAATCTTACAACAGAACAACTATACAAGGCTGTTTTAAAACTTGAACCTGAAGCAACTTCAATATATTCAATGGACAGCCTTATTGAATTTCTTAAAAAACTTCCTGTATATACACAAGGTAGAGCTGACATTATAAGAATTTTTAATCAAGAAAATTTAAGCCCAGCTCAGAGAACTAAATTTCTCAAATTAGCTTTAGACCCTATGAATATATCTCAAAATTTAAAGGAACTAAAAAAATCAACTATAGCTATTGAACAAGAGACTTTAGAAGAAATAGAAAAAGCAATATTTGGTTCAAACCTTGCGAGTGAAAGTGGAAGTAATGCTAACAGTGCTTCTAAACTTAACGGCAATTCTGCAAAAGTTCCTGATCCAATAGACGATAAAAAGAAACTTATAGAAGAATATGAAGAAATTGTAGACTATAGTTTTTATAAAAGAATGCAAGACGTACTAAAAACTATGAAAAAACATCAGACAAAAGTAAAGTTTGAAAAAGGTCTAATGGATGATTTAAGAAGAAAGCATGAAGATAGTGAAGTACCTTGGCTTGTTTTAGGATTTGGAGGATTAGGTGCTCCGCACTTACAATATGATGTATTAAATCTAATTGAAGAATTAGAAGGTTTATTAAATACTAAACACCATCTTAAAAATGCTCAAGCTAGATTCTATGATCAGGTAAGGGTTTTTTATATAAAACTTCAACATAAAATTATAGACCTTACAGAAAGAAAAAAAGATTATTCTAATAAAAAAGGAGGACGAGAAAATCTCAAACAAGAGGAACTTGACCTTTTAGAATACTGCAAAGAAGTCTCAGATATTTTAGAAGAAGATTTTTTTTCAAGAGTAACCACAGAAAATATCTTTCCTATTGGTCATTCCTGGATGAATGCTAAAATTAAAACTCAGCATGTTATTGAAACCTATTTAAGAAATACTGAATTTAAAAGACTTTATCATGGACTCTTTAAAAAAGATTATACGAAAAAAGATGGAGTTGCAGATCAACTAGGTTACATGGTAACTAATAGAGACAAACTGAATGACCCAAAACTAAGAGCGAACTTAGACGCTTCCCAAATAGCTGTACTTGATGATTTAAAACATTTATTAGATGATATATATTACCAATTCTTAGGTGTGGACGATTACCATAATTTTGTGCATTTGCTTCGAACTAATTATCCAAATGTTTTTGATGCCACAGATATTCAAATTATTGAAAATGTCTTTCCTAATTTCCAAAGAGCAAATTTTGAAGACCTGACAAGCCCAGATAAAAACCCTGCATTAGCTGCAGCGTTTGCTAATAAAGTAGAGGCAAGCATGTACTTTAATAAAGGTGATAAACCAAGTCTGAGTTTAGATACTCTTGCTCTTGATATTCAAAATAGTGAGAGCCCTCTTTATAAGGAGCTGGGTGCAACCCCTGAAGATATTAAAGCTGCTCAGAAAGCTTTTAAAAAATTGGAAAAAGATTATGGCCCTCAGCATCTTAATCCTATGTTTGACGTTATCATACAGGATGTTTTTATTAGAAAATATTGTGCTCAACAAATTAAGGAAATTCTAAAAAAGAACCCAAAGGCTCGTATACAGTTACACGACTGGGAAACTTCATCTACATCTCCAAGAAGTACAACAGTTAGAAGTGTTGCTGTAAAAGATTTAAATCTGGATGACTTTAACGAAACTGATACTATAGCTCAGATGATCGAAAAAGCAAGAGCAAACGCCAAGCAAGGAAAAGTAATCGAAGTTAAATATCATAGAACAGATTCTGCTATAGATGAAATAGGGTTTGATGAAGGTACAAATCCTGAGGTTATGGGCAATCTTACAGATGCTCAATTTAAAGCCCGCTATATGACCAATGATCCAAATGCTACTTTATCTCCTGATGAATTAATGACACAGTATGATAAAATTTTAGATGACTGTGTTCAAAATAATATCACTATAATAACCCATAGTCTTAGTGGATTTGATATGCAGCTTATAAAAACTAATACTAAATTAGGTGCTGATTTTGCTAAGATCCGAAAAAATTCAATGAATTCTTTAACACTTGCTCTTCCTGAAAACTGTAGACTAGACCAGAAAAAACGAAATGCTCTGGAAGATATATTAAGGAATCGTAAAACATATGGGTCTTCTGGCGAAACTAAATTTTTCAGTGCTGATAAATGTATGAGAACTCTTAATAATTTTATTAAATCTCTAAGTGAATCTAAATTAGTAACATCTGAAAATACTGTTGTTATGGATAATATAATAAGTGCTACACATTATAAAATTCTTAATGAAGTTTTTGATATTGACGAAGGTGTAGACTTTATAGATAAACTACGAGTTTTAGTTTCTCAAGTAGAAGATTATGTAGATGATAGTAGAAGATATAATAAATTACTTCAACGAGAATTACTTTTGAATCCTGATGAAATTACAGAAGCTTATATCAAAACTCAGAACCGAGAACTGTATGATTTATTTAGATTATCTTATGTTAATACACATTACAAAGGTACAAGTCAAATTTACAAAGATAAATTTTTTAGAGAGGCTGCATTAATATATATTGCAGGTGGCAAAAGTGTTTTTGAAGCAGGACAAGAAGTACTAGATGATTTTATTAAAGCAAGATTTGGGAGACAAATTAATATTATAAATGCTTTAGAAGGTTCCAATTTAATGCCGAAGTATGTAATAAAAATGGAGGATATTAAAAATTTTGGGCAGCCTGGTATAAAACAAATGTCTGTAAAAGATACTTATAGCTATACACATTTACAAAGATATGTAGACAGATTACTTAGTAAAGAAATACGTTTAAAAAATGAACTTATAAAAAAACATGATGCACTTGGAAAGTTTATTGAAGAGTTTGTAGAAAAATCTAACAAAGTTCCTAAAACCATGATACCTCCTAATAGCAATCATTCAAGATATGGAATGGCTCTTTGGCTTATTTCACAGGATTTTGAAGTACTTACAAATAATAAAACTCTTGCACAGAAAGCACGGGATCTTCATTTGGAAGATCATAGACTTGAAACAGCCTATAGTATAGACCCAGATGATCCCAGAAGTTTAGTAAACGCTGGAAATACGGAATTGTTGTTTGGAGACAATCACCGAGTTAGTAATTTGATAAGAACCACAGACCAGAGCTTAGAGTCACTTAGAGTCATGGCTATGGTATTTGATAATGAAAAATTATTTACAGAACATACTTGGGCTATTGCTAATTGTATGGGAGATTACAGAGACCTGTTAGAAATAATGATTAAGCTACCTAAAAAAGAACAAAAGAAAATTTTTACAAAAGTTAGAAATAATCTTGAAATTAATAAAACAAGATCTATAATGAAATTTTTAACAATTCAAGATCCTTCAAATATAGCCCCCTTTGGATTTAAACTTAAACAATTATTACTTTGGCAATCTGGATTATTAATAGTCCCTAATAAATCAGGCATTGAAGATATTGAAAGATTCTATCAGAAATTAAATAAATATATAATTGACAATCCAGACAGTCCAATTAAAGTTATGCGTCCTCATGGAGATAATTATACTTATATCTTTATTGATAAGAACAAAAGGCATGGGGCAACTTTAGACAAACAACATAGAGTTTTTATGGATGAGCCAAATGTAAAATATTCTCGTCCAATACTTAAAGATATAGAATTACATCCAGATGCTTTAGGGGGAAAATATAAAGATGTAATTGAAACAACTAATAAAGTTTTAAAAGGTATTAAAAAATATTCTGCGGAATATGACCTTGTAAAAAAAGATGTGTATATAACTTCAAGATCCAGTGGTTCAGCATACAATATGCTTACTCGAGATCAGTTCAAAACTTATATTTATGACAGACTTCCATATGAAGTTAAACAAGCTTACGGTGAATTTGAAAACAGTTCTACTAATATGGACTTTGAACAATTCTTTGATACTGTCAGAGTCGGAGAGGTTGAAACACAATTCAATATTTCTAAAGATTCTCATTTATTAATGTCATTAAACAATACTCTTTATAGAACACTTAATGATGCTAAAGCAGAAATGGTACTTGTAGATTCATGGTTTAATACTCAAGATAATTTTTCTATAAAACAATTTGTTGATGAAGTGAACAATCCTAAAGAAATAATAAAATTCTTTAAAAATGAACCAGGTTGGGCAGTAGTTTCATTAGAAAGCAAAAAGAATGGTTATGTAGTAAGACAACATAAGCTCGAAAATAAAACAGATATAAAAACAGCTATAGCAAGAAATGCTGTAGTAATGCCTTACGCAACATTTTCCAAAACATTTAAATCTGTTACAAAACCTGTATATGACTCACAATTCCTTAAGATATGGTCTGGATTAGTTCAACTTACAAAGATAGGATATTTAGCATCGCCAGGAACTGTTGCACGTAATTTAGTTGACTCATTATTAAAGGCATCTATGGACACAGAACACCCCGATAGAATAGTAGTAAATACAATTAAAGCTGCAAAACTAACCCGGCAATATAATCAAGCTATAAATTATTTAGCTAAATTAAATAAAGGTAACACTTTTGATATCAGACAAGCAGGTTATATGTATGATCAAATAGCTCATATGACAGATTTAACTAAAGATCAATTCCTGGAATTATATGGGATATTCCAGCAAGGCAGTAGTAACGAAGCCAGAAGTATCTTAAGAATAATGAAAAAAGAAGCAGAAGAACATGCAACTAAACAGAACCTCAGTGACTACACAGGATTCCATGTTGTAGGCCAGAGGGACAATTTGTTGTTACAAGTTCCAGAAGCTACTTTAGAAGATTTCTTTAATACAATAGAACATCCTCCAGGTTTTACTTTTAAAAATTTCATGGAGTTCTTGAATAAACAGTACACTGGAAAACTAGGTTATGATGAATGTTCTGAAGTTGTATCCAGAATGTACGCATCAATGCTTGAACATGGTGTGGAACATCCAAAGACATTCTCAGATTATCTTGAGACATTTTCTAATGCTGTACTTACCCCAACAAATGTTGTTGAAAATAGTGTGCGTCTTGGGCATTACCTGACACTTGCTGAACAGGGTGTAGGTAGAAATACAGCATTGTCCAGAGTTGCGAACACACATTTTGACTACGATTTAAAAACAGTCGGAACTAAATATGGTGAATTAGTACTACCATTTGCAAACTTTACAAAATTAAATATAGAGTTCTGGGCAGAAATGCTTTCAGCCCACCCCAACTGGATGAAGGCTTTAACAGAGTTCTTTAATGTAGCATCATGGGATTTTGCAAACAGGACTCCTGAAGAATTGATATATGATGAATCATTAAAATATCATATGCTTTCAGGAAACATATCAATAAATGACGATATACGATTAAAATTAAATCCTTCCATGTTGGATGCGTATAATACTATAGCAAATCCAGCTACTCAATTATTAGATAAACTTTGGGCTCCTGGAAAAGCAGCTATGGGATTTGGGTTATATCATACAGGATTATGTAATTCGATGTTATTTGATAAAACAGTTGCCTGGGGATATGAAGAAGGATTTACAGCTGAAGATGTTACTCAGTTATTCCCATTCGGCAATTGGATACATAGATATACATCTATGTCTCCTGAAGCCAGACAACGTGCACATGATTTAGGGTATAATGAAAATAGTTCTTGGGATGAAATAGTGGCAGCATTTCCTGATGTGTTTGGAGTAGAAAAATCAAGGTATGCTGGGAGTAATAGTTTGACTTCAGATTCTTTTGAAAGTTTTCAGAATAACCTTAAACAACAAGGTAAATGGTTTGATTCAAATGCAGGAGAAGTTAAGTCATTAAATGAAAAGAACTATGCTGGTTTAAATAATCCTAAATATAATGTTTTTGATAATAGTCGTACTAAAAAAGTAACAGCTGCATATAAAGCACAGATTATAGCTTGGAAGATGATTGGGTTTACTCCAGGTAAAAAGGAACGAGACGCATTGAGAATTCATCTTAATAGTCGGTTTTATGATCCTGCAGAAAAAGAATATACGGGCACACTTATGAATTCCTTAGAGGTAGATATGTTCTTGACTAAAGGAAAAGTCTGGGATGCGAATAGTCAGTCGTTTGTACCATTCAGTGAGTTTAGACTTGTAGGACTTAATCTGGATTATGGTGATGACTTTGAAGCATATAATAAAGCCCGAAGAAAATGGAGAGGTGAAGTCTATGATGCTAATCTCAGAAAGTATGTTAAGATAGGACATCAGACTGAAGGTGGATTGAATAGAACAGACTTATCCTGGGATGAGGTGAAATTTTATAGAGAACTTTATCATGATGAAGTTTGGGATGCGAATGTAAAAAAGTTTGTACCTGCTGAAGAATACAGCGGAGATGTTATGCTGAACAAACCTAATCTCTCATGGCCGGAAGTCTGTCAGTATAACGCAGAATTGTTTGGATTGGAATGGGATAGCAATACTAAGAATTGGGTAGAACTTGGAAAGTCTACCTCAGGACATTATGTAGCTGGAAAAGGGTATGTCTGGAATAATCGTAATGCAGAGAACTCTTATACTAAATATCGTTCAGAATTCTATGGTGGCTATAGAGTTCAGGGCATTTCACCAAAACCGTCAATCATTACGAGTACTTTACCAAAAAGAAAAACCACCGTTAAGAGTGCTGGTAGAACCTACACTGTTAGTGATGGTAATTACACAGGGTTGAAGATGGCTACAGATAGTAGTTATCAATACGTACCTGTAGCCAGAGCTACCCATTATGGATTTCCTACGAGGCGGCGTAAGTTTGAAAATGATTACAAAGCTACGCAGTTAATCCGTGAAAGGAGATTATCTGCTAAGTATGGAATTCATACTTATCAGAATCTTGCTGGGTTATCTACTGAACAAAAGATAGCTCGAATTAAGTCGATGTACTGGTTTGTTCAGTAAGAACAGGTATGGACCAGTTAGGACCTCTACGGTTAGTAATTTCAGTCCATACTTTATAACCTTCTGTAACCAGAGCATTGATAACTGCATTATCTCTCCAGATAAAGAAGGTGTTGATCTGCCATGATGAATCCAACATGATGGTCAGATAACCAAACGGAGCATTTAATCCCATTATCTGTTGCTGTAACTGAGTGTAATAGTATCCTGGGATACCATACTGTGCAGCTTTGGTCTCAATGCTGTTGTTTGCTTTTGAATGATCGTCAGGAAGAGGTGTCCAGCCTATACCTTCCTGCATCCAGGCTTTTTTAAAGTTATAATGCTTTTGTCCATAAAGTGTTACAACTTTTATTTCGTTTGGGATATATTGGTACTTATCATTTTCATAATAAGTTTTATCCATAACGCCATCAAAGTTGAATTTGATCCATGGATATTCCTTATGTCGGTACATGTCTACAGGTTTGATTACCCTTTTATCGAACATCTGCTCTGACTTTGAAATAATCAGAGGTTCGAGGTCTCTGCCTTTCCGAACTGCTGCTTTATCTCCTACTTCAAGTTCTTCTTGTGTAAGGTAGTTTCTGCATTTTTCAGCAATTAGTTCGGACCTTGTTGTGTATGGATTGACATTCAATAATGCTGAACTGTCTGATGTTCCTAGACCATTCTTTCTCATTAGTGCATAAGTTTCATTAGGATATTGGTCTATTTCAGCTACGTCTATTTCGAGTGGTAGTTGTGATAAATCCAGAACGCCAGCGTTAGTATTATCAAAATCAAAACCTTTAGTGTAACTGATAACATATTTTTCTTCCTCATCACTGGGGACTGGGGGCATGATACTCATCATTTGTCCTCCTTATAATTTGTAAAGGTTATAACTTCTTTAGGTTTATCTTGTTTTGTTTTGTCTTTATTCTTAAATGTAGCATAATGGATAGCGTGTCTTAACGCATCTCTTTCATGTCCATTAAGCTTC
>Ga0116152_10000505_pt1 | contig 31422 bp, 26 predicted proteins | sample AD_UKC119_MetaG_FD_89894 | JGI IMG/M metagenome (GOLD analysis project Ga0116152, IMG submission 89894) | Active sludge microbial communities of municipal wastewater-treating anaerobic digesters from Hong Kong - AD_UKC119_MetaG | ecosystem: Engineered > Bioreactor > Anaerobic > Digestate... | reverse complement strand
GCAATGCAACCTTCCATTGTCCATGTTGTTCCGGCATCTGTTGTTTTCATAAGAGCTCCTCCACCAGTGATGGCGAAACCATCGTTGGCCGAAACAAAAACGATGTCGTTAATCGGATCGCCCTGCAGCTGCGGGTTAAGCCAGTTCCATTGCGCCGCTGTAAGCAAAGGAACAATCAATGTGAATGCAAGAATTATTGTTTTCATAGTAGTTTTATTTTTCTTTAAGTTCACGAACCATAATGTGTAAAAGTATCTGACGAGCTTCTGAAATTAACTGCTTCTCGGACTCGCCGCACTGCTCAATCATCGATGCATCAATAGTGTCCAGGTTGCTCCATGCTTCCTGTATCTTATTCTGCCGGATACACCTTTGCACCTTACGCATTTTTTTTCTAACCTCTTCTACCGTCGAACTTTCTTTCATGGAAATCGGATTATTGTTTAATAATTTGCTGAACATAATCCATAATTCTCAAATAATACACTCCCGGCTGCAGAGCCGATATGTCAATGGTTTCAATACCATTAATCTCATGCGACATCACCAGTTGTCCACTGACACTGAAAATATCAACCCGCTGCGGAAACATCACCCCGAGCGGATTTACAACAACAAAACTGTTCGCCGGATTTGGAAAAACCTCAATCAAACAATCAGAAATTTCTTTAATTCCAGTGGTGGTTTCAGCTGTTCCAACTGAAGAATAAGCGGAATATCCATAACTATTTAAAGATCTTAATCTGAAATAATAAGTCTGTCCTGCTGTCAACCCAGTAACAGGATAATTGAGTGAAGAAACGATGACACTATCGTATCCAGGCAGCGTTGAAACAAAATTATCATCCGAAACAAACAAAGCATATTGGGTGGCATTGGTGCCAGCTGTCCAGCTTGCAGTAAAGGAATAATCGTCAATGACCGTAACAGTATTTGGAACAGGAGCAGCAATATCGGCCTGCAAAAGTATTGAAATGGTTGTATCATTTGCAATACCTGTGGCCGAAGAGAATGGCAGATAATGGCTTTCATTCACCTGTACCGGAAGTGACGGCGATTTGAGCACATTGCCGAAAACAGCATCACCAGCGGAATTCGACACAAGTGAATCACCATTAAACAAAACGCCTGCTGCAGACACCGGATTATTAAAAACATTTTTCAGCTGAAAAGTTACCGTGTGGAATTTTTTCAGTTCAATAACAATAGTAGTGTCTGAAACAACAGCAACAGAGCCGGTATCACTCAGATGCCCGGGACAACTGATTATATAATTGTACGAACCACTGTTTAACCCGGAAACTTCGTTGATTCCGGCAGGGTATGCCACCGAATTGAAAGTCATGGCGGCATTGATAAGTGTATCGCCACTGTCGTTTGTGACAGTAAATTGTATGTCGAACACTGGCGTTGCAGCTTTGCGCAGAATAATACCATCGTCGCCAACAATAAATCCGGTGCCATCGGGCGTAAACCACATTTTATACAAAGTCCTTGTCGTGCCGGTTTCAATCAGCTGCCAATTGATTCCCTGATTAGTGGTTTTATACAACCGGCCCGAGTTTCCCATGGCATAACCAAGTGTATCATCGATGAAGTACAACTCCTGCAGACTGATTCCGCTGTTGAGTACCTGACTCCAGTTAACTCCCCGATCTGTTGTCCGGTACATTCTTCCCCATGAGTTTACAAATAATCCGGTATCCGCATCAAAGAAATGAATTCCCTGGATGGCCGGATTGACGGTTATAATATCTGTAAAGTTTACCCCACCGTCAAACGTATATCTGATACCTGCATTTTGAAAACCGAAAAAGGCTGAATCGGTATTTAAAACAAATCCTGAATAAACCTGAGAATAAGAACCCGATTCGGCCCAGGTCAGGCCAGCGTCATTGGTCATGAAGATTCCTTCGGAGCCGAAAGCAAACAATTGAGTGGCCGATGCACGCATTATACCCCGTGCCAGACCCATATCAACACCATACATATGCTGAGTCCAGGTCATCCCTGTGTCAGTTGAAATATAACAGGATGTTTCGTTGCCTGCTGCAATAAGCCGGTTAGATGTGGCCGCGCAGATTCCGCCAAGATCAATTCCTGCATTTATTTGTGATGTAATCCAGGTGAACCCGCCATCTGTAGTCTGTCGGATATAGCCATTGCTGCCTGCTGCAAAGCCGGTCTGATTGTCAATAAAAACAACATCAGTCAGATTTGTATTCATTTCTCCGATATGCAAAGTATCCCAGATAATACCATCTATAGTGCGGATTATTAAACCGCCTCCACCTGTTGCAAGCAGGCTGCCGTCGCTCATCTTGTGCAGGCCATTCAGGTCTGCCTGAAGGTTTGAGTACGAAATCTGCAGTGTAGAAGCTGTATCCTGTGTTTTATAAATAGTATTTCCGTAGTTTTTCAAAAAATACGCAGTCGAATCATTAAAAAACTCAAGGTCTATCATCATTTCTGTGAGGGTCTTATGTAAAGCCCAGGTAGCACCAGAGTCGTTACTGATAGCCAGCTTGCGGTTGTACGACATCAGGAGGCCATCGGCAGCATCAGCAAAACTAAAATCAAGCGGCGTGTCTCCGGGAAAATAAAATACGGAATCCCAGGTCTGGCCATCATCATCGGACAAATATAAGCGACTATTGTTGGCAATTAAAAAGCCATTCCCGGATTGCTCAAAACCAATTTTAGCAATGGTGTATAATCCGGTAAGTGGAGTAATAATCCAGCTTGCACCACCATCCACGGTGTGTTGGGTTTGCTCGTAATCACCTACAAAAACAACCGAATCTGAGCGCACGCTCATGGTTTCAAAAAAAGTGGACGGGTCTGACAAGACCTCTGTCCAGGTTACACCACCATCGGTGGTTTTCAGAATTTTACCAAAATAGCCGCCGCCATCTTTGTTACCGCCTCGCATGTAACCTACATTGCTGCTACTGAATGCTATTTCAAACAATGTGTAATTCACGCCAATGTAGATAGCATTCCAGGTGTCACCGCCATCGGTGGTTTTCAGAAAAGTGCCACCTGAACCAACTGCAAAACCATTGTTTGCATCGTTAAAAACAACATCATATATGATCGAGTTGTATGCAGCATTGCCAACTTCAACCCAACCCTCATCAATCGGGGTCTGGGCTTTGCCAATAAGCGCGAGAACCAATAACACCACAGAAAGAAAAATTGTTTTCATGTTTTTTTGTTACAAAGAAAGGTTGAATCTGATTATTTATTCATCAGGAATTTTACGGATTGTGAACGTATAAAATCCGTAAAATTACGGATAAGCCCACAAAACAAACCGTCATAATTTTGCGACAAACAAAAACACAAAACCGATGAAAACAATTACACTAACATTTATCGCACTGTTCATTTCTTTGCTGACATCAGCTCAATTAGGACCCGATGTTATTTATCCCAAAGGCGATGGAAACCCTACACAAAAAGTGTATCCGTTCGATGGCAGCTATGGCTACTCCTATCACGCATCAATATATAATAAGGAAAACATTGGAGTGACCGGAACCATTGAACAAATTGCATACTTTGTTGCAGCACCTTGCAACGACAGTGTTACGGTTACAATAAGACTGGAGGAAGTAAACAATGCTGTTTTTGGAGGCAACAATACTTTTGGAATAGTTTCAATGAATGGTACCCAGGTCTTCCAGCAAAAGGTTTTATTCAACAATACCGGCTGGAATTATTTCAATCTGGACAATGATTTTGACTATGACAGCAGTTATCATCTGGCAGTTTATATTTCTACTGCCTGGGGCGGCACAGGCCCAACAACTGTTCCTGAATTTGGCTGCGAAAACATAACAACGGCAACCGATTATGTTGCATTAACATGGGGACAAGACAATAGTTTTCCAACAAGCATGATGAGTCAGCTCTCATATTACCGGCCAGTGGTTTTACTGAAATTTGACTCACCTCAACCCTCAATTATTTCAGGGACTTTATCCGATTGTGGCGAATCGGTTTTAACAGCAGCCGAATTTGGAGTCAATGACAATTTGATTGTTGTTTACAATTATACCGGCACATTTGACTCGCCCTATTGTGGCCAACCTTACCTGTCTGGTGATACGCTGAGCGACGGTTCGGAAATAATCTATAACGGCCCAACCGGACAAGTAATTCATACAGGCATCGAATCGAATAAAACCGTTTATTATAAAACATGGTCATACGACGAATATCTTATTTACAGTGCAACAGGAAATGTTGATGATCTTTTTTCGCAACGCAGCATTCCATTTTCAACAAATTTTGATGGGGGTCCTGAATTGCCTGATGGTTTTTCAGGAGGTTGGGAAAATCTGATTAACCACGGTTTAACCGATCAGGGCGTTTCGGCAGAACTAACACCTGCTATCACCGTAAAACATCTTTATTCACCTCATTTTTGTGGTTTGACAAGCAACTCCATACTGACTTTCGATTATCGGATTGTAAATATTTCCGGTTATCCGAATACCGCAACACCGGCTTCGGAAATTGATTCAATAAACATTAAAATGAATGATCCGATCAGCGGGGATTATGTATTAATACATTCAATCAATCCTGCAAATCATATAGCATCGTCCGATTTTGTGAGTGTCGAAATCCCCATCGGGGCCTTTACAGGTGGAATGACCGCTGTGTATTTATCGGCCTACAGCGGCTCCGGCTCCTATTTTGTTGACATTGACAACTTTGCTATCACCGATCCGTCAGGCATAACCGATGATGGAACAACGATCCTGAACATTTATCCCAACCCTGCCGGAAATATTTTGAATGTACTGACTGACGGGTCAGGATTTGTTACAATATATGACCTTGCTGGCCGCCAATTGATGCAGCAAGAAAGTGAAGGCAGCGAAAAACTCAGTATTGATGTGAGTGCGTTAAGTCCCGGATTGTATCTCATTCAGAGCGACACCCATGGCGTTGCCAGATTTTTCAAAGAATAGTTTATTCCAATACACACATTTATGCACAGAAGCCCTGGAGAACCGGGGCTTCTTTTTATTTCCTGTTATTAAAATGATAATCTCTGACTCCTTTAAAATATTACTGACCATCTAAAACACCCTCTCTGCATTAATAGACTGACAATAAACATACAGCAGTCATTTGCGATTCCAATAATAATTGTAACTTTGCACTCCTGATTTGCGGATGTGGCGTAATTGGTAGCCGCGCCAGACTTAGGATCTGGTGCCGTAAGGCGTGGGGATTCGAGTCCCTTCATCCGCACAAAATTATTTTCCAAAGCTCAAAAAAGTGTTGTATGAATTTCGAATTTGAAAAAAACGGTGAATTGATTGCCACTCTCAAAACTCATATCGAACCAGCTGATTACCAGCCAAAGGTTGAAGAGAAATTACGCGAATACCGTCGCAAAGCAAGCATGCCTGGCTTCCGCCCCGGTAAAGTTCCCTTTGGCGTTATAAAAAAAATGTACGGGAACTCCGTCCTGGCTGACGAAGTGCTGCATGTTGCATCCGAAGCTGTTTATAAATATCTCGATGACAATAAGGTCAACTTCATTCTTTCACCCATGATGGACGAAGAAGCTGCCCGCCTGACTGAATGGAACGAAGGCAATACCTTTACTTTCAACTTTGATGTGGCTTTGGAACCCGAATTTGAACCAACAGCAGACAAATCGCTGACTTTCACAAAATTTGAAATAATCCACGATGAAACCGATGTTGAAAAATATCTCGGCGAAATTCGCGAACGATACGGGAAATTTGAAAAGGCCGAATCAGTTGATGAAAAATGTTTTGTTTCTGCACAATTGATTCAAACCGAAAACGGAGAAAAAAAAGAAGATGGATTGGATAAATTCATCCACCTGCGCATAAACACATTGCCGGAACATGCTCAAAAGTTTTTCATCGGAAAGAAAGCTGAAGATTTTATTGATTTCGATGTTGAAAAAGATTTCCCGAATGCCGACGAGCGCACTGAAATTTTCAACATCAATATCGACGATGCCCGCGCGATGAAAGGGACCTACCGGATTACGCTGCAGAGTGTGCTTTCAATCACTCCGGCAGAGCTCAACGAACAACTCTACGCCCAGGTTTTCCCTGAAAGACAAATTGAAAACGAAGATCAGTTGCGTGAAATTATTCGCAATGATGTAAAAGGAACCTATGAAAAAGAAGCCCGCAAACAATTCTATTTCGACGTTCAGAAAGAACTTAAAACAAAATACGACTTCACCTTACCTGAAGAATTTTTAAAAAAATTCATCCGCACCCGCTCTGAAAAAGAACTCAGCGAAGAAGATCTTGAAAAAGGATTGCCTTTCTACATCGATGAATTGAAGTGGCAGCTTATTGAGAACAAATTAATCAAAAAATACAATCTGCTCATCACCCGCGAAGACATTCGTCAGCATTTGAAAGAACTTCTCGGGCTGGCCGACATGGACGAAAACGATCCGGATGTGAAAAACAAAATCGATCAGGTGTATGACATCATTTCAAAGGAAAAGGAACGTTTCAGCAATCTGGTTAACAATATGACAGATGAACGGATTATTAAACTTTTCGAAGATAATTGCACCATCGAAGCAAAAACAATGAACTGGAAAGATTTTCTTAATTTAGTGAACGAAAAAAACTAAGATTATGAACATGAACGACGAATTCAGAAAATATGCTATCGGACACCGAGGCATCAGCAGCAATGTGTTTGACAAATATTCCCAAATTTCATCCAGCTACATTTCTCCAACCATCATTGAGGAACGCCAGCTGAACATTGCAACCATGGATGTTTTCTCTCGGTTAATGATGGATCGTATTATTTTCCTTGGCGTACCCATTGATGATTATGTAGCCAATATCATTCAGGCCCAGCTTCTGTTTCTCGAATCCGTTGATGCAACCAAAGATATTTCTATTTATCTCAATACGCCCGGTGGCTCTGTTTATGCCGGATTGGGCATTTATGACACTATGCAGTACATTGCCCCGGACATTGCAACCATTTGTACGGGGATGGCTGCATCGATGGGCGCTGTTCTGCTCTGCGCCGGCACACATGGCAAACGCACAGCATTATCACATAGCCGTGTGATGATTCATCAACCCATGGGCGGGGCCGAAGGACAGGCCTCGGATATTGAAATTGTCGCCACTGAAATTAAAAAGCTCAAAGAAGAATTATATCAGATTATTGCCAATCACAGTGGGCAGCCCTATGATAAAGTGTGGAAAGACGGAGACCGTGACCATTGGATGATAGCTGATGAAGCAAAAGAATACGGAATGATTGACGAAGTACTTCGTCGTGACAAAAAATAAAAAATCATGGCAAAACCAACCGACCATTGCTCCTTTTGCGGCCGCAGCCAGCAGGAAGTCAAACTGCTGATTACCGGCGTAAGTGGCAACATTTGTGATGCATGTGTCGAACAGGCCCAGCTTATTATCAATGAAGAGCTGGCACTGAAAAACAAAAAACCGGCTTCCGGCGCAGGTTTTACCCTACGTAAGCCAAAAGAAATATACAATTTTCTTGAACAATATGTCATTGGTCAGGAACAGGCAAAAAAACTTCTGTCTGTTGCGGTTTACAACCATTTCAAACGAATCAGAGCAAAAGAAAACGACGTTGAGATTGAAAAAAGCAACATCGTTTTGGTCGGCGAAACCGGAACCGGTAAAACATTGCTCGCAAAAACCATTGCACGATTCCTCGATGTTCCTTTTGCCATTGCAGATGCTACAGCGCTTACCGAAGCCGGTTATGTGGGCGAAGACGTGGAAAGCATTCTGGCTCGCCTGCTTCAGGTGGCCGACTACGACGTGAAAGCAGCCGAACATGGCATTATTTTCATTGACGAAATTGATAAGATTTCGCGTAAATCAGACAATCCCAGCATTACCCGCGATGTCAGCGGAGAAGGTGTTCAACAGGCGCTTCTGAAAATGCTCGAAGGAGCGGTAGTCAATGTCCCGCCACAGGGAGGCCGAAAACACCCCGACCAGAAATACATACAGGTCAATACACAGAATATTCTCTTCATCTGCGGTGGCGCTTTTGATGGAATTGAAAAAATGATAGCAAACCGTCTGAAAACATCGGTCATCGGATTCAAGAAAAAAGGCGAACAGAAGGAAATAGATAAAGAAAACCTGCTTCAATACATTGCTTCGGAAGATTTGCGCAAATTCGGACTAATCCCCGAACTTGTTGGCCGCTTACCGGTTCTGGCTCATCTGCATCCGCTAAGTGAAGAAGCCATGCTTGAGATTCTGACCAAACCAAAAAACTCGCTCGTTAAACAATACAAGGCCCTTTTCGAAATGGACAATGTAGCCGTTGAGTTCACACCCGATGGATTGAAAGAAATTGCCCATATGGCCATTAAAGGCAAACTTGGCGCACGCGGTCTGCGATCCATTATGGAAAAAATCATGACCGATCTTATGTTTGACTTGTCTGAAAGCGAGAAAAATGAAAAAATAAAAATCACAGCAACTTTTGTCAAAAACAAATTAAAGAATCATCCTGAAATTCAACTCAAGGTTGCTTCATAATCTGGCCAAAGAATTGTATAAAGAGCAAAAAACAAAATGAAAAAGCTGCTTATACTGGTGATATTTATTGTTGCAGCAGGCATGCTTGCTCTGGCTCAGCCATCAAACACCGGCGGTGGCATAGAAGATGGCATTGTAACAAAAGCTGTAATTATTGAAGGCGATACCGTTCCGCTTTTCTGGATCCCAACAGTCAGGATTTATGGTCCTATCGTATTTAAATCAAAGGTGCAGGTGATAGAATTCACCAAAATGGTACGTCATATCAAACGTGTGTATCCCTATGCCAAACTCATTGGCAGCAAAGTAAATGAATACAACAAATACCTCAATGGGATTGAAAATGACCGTGAAAGAGAACGAGAACTGGACCGGATTGAAAAAGAAATGCGCGCACAACTCGAAAGTCAGCTGGTGAAATTGACTTTTACCCAGGGAAAAATTCTGATGAAACTTATTTACAGGGAAACAAACAATACAACCTATCACCTTATCAGAGACTTCAGAGGGGGTATTACAGCCACTTTCTGGCAAACTTTCGGAAAAATCTTCGGTTACAACCTCAAGGTTACCTACGACCCAGCGGGAGTTGACCACGATATTGAAACCATTGTGGTGATGATTGAAAACGGGACCATTTAAAGCAGTGAGCGGTGAGCAGTCAGCAGTGAGCAGTCAGCAGTGAGCAGTGAGCGGTGAGCAGTGAGTAGTGGGTAGTGGGTAGTCAGCGGTGAGTGGTGAGCTGTGAATGGTCAGTAGTCAGCTGTCGGCAGAATGTGCTGGACGAAAGCATTTAATATCTATAATGTGTTCAGAAAAGAATTTTTTCTCCATAAAAGTTTTGAATATTAAATAATTATTGTACCTTTGCAGCCCGATAAAAAAGAGAACCATGAATTTATCAATCGAAACCAAAAAACAACTCGCGGAAAAATACGGTAAAGCAGTAACCAACACCGGAGCACCGGAAGTACAGGTTGCTATTTTCACTGAAAGAATCAAACATTTGACCGGGCACCTGAAAAGCAACAAAAAAGACTTTGTGACCGAGCGCAGCCTTCTGGCTCTTGTAGGAAAGCGCAAAAAGCTTCTGACCTACATCAAAACCAAAGATATTGAAAAGTATCGTACTTTAATCCAGCAATTGGAAATCAGAAAGTAGTCATACTGACATTTTACAACGGAAGGGCAATACGGGTATTGCCTTTCTTTTTTTTAAACACATACAAAAAAGATGAACGCTATCACACAAACATTTGAACTTCCCGACGGGCGAACCGGAACTATCGAGACCGGCAAGCTGGCCCGCCAGGCCGACGGATCTGTTATTGTACGCATTGGTGACACCATGCTGCTGGCAACCGTCGTTTCCAACAAAGAAGCCAAGGAAAACGTTGACTTCATGCCTCTCACAGTTGAATATCAGGAAAAATATGCTTCTACCGGCCGTTTTCCTGGTGGATTTTTCAAACGCGAAGCGCGTCCTTCGGAATACGAAATTCTGATTGCCCGCCTTGTGGACCGAGCTCTGCGTCCGCTTTTCCCAGATAATTATCATGCCGAAACCCAGGTGCTCATTTACCTCATTTCGGGCGATACCGATACCCATCCCGATGCTTATGCAGCTCTGGCAGCTTCTTCAGCTTTAGCTGTTTCCAATATTCCTTTTAATGGACCGATTTCTGAAGCACGCGTTGCACGAATTAACGGTGAATTTGTAATCAATCCCTCTGTTAAAGATCTCGAAAACGCCGACCTCGAATTGATGGTCGCCGCCAATGCCAAAGATATCAATATGGTGGAAGGCGAAATGAAAGAAGTGAGCGAGGAAGTGATGATGGAAGCCCTTAAATTTGCTCACGAAGCCATTAAAAAACAAATTGCGGCTCAGATTGAACTCGCTGCAAAAGTAGAGAAAGCCAACCCGAAACGTGAATATTGTCACGAAGTGAACGATGAGGAACTTCGCAAAGCCGTTTATGACTTTTGTTACCCAAAAGCATACGAAGTAGCCAAACGCTGCACTCCCAACAAACATCAGCGTCAGGATGATTTCGACGCCATCGGGGAAGAATTTCTCGCAACCATTCCCGAAGAGGAACTGGATGCAAAAAAATCATTGGTTGCCCGCTACTATCACGATGTGATGAAAAAAGCGGTCCGCGACATGTATCTGGCAGAACGTATCCGCCTCGACGGCCGTAAAATGGATGAAATCCGTCCCATCTGGTGCGAAGTCAGCCCACTGCCTACTCCACACGGAAGTGCCATTTTTACCAGAGGTGAAACACAGAGTTTAACGACTGTTACTCTCGGCACCAAACTCGATGACCAGATTATTGACGGAGCTGTTTTTGAAGGCACAAACAAACTTTTGCTGCATTACAACTTCCCGCCTTTCTCAACTGGGGAAGCCAAAATGCTGCGTGGCACCAGCCGCCGCGAAATCGGTCACGGAAATCTGGCCCTCCGCGCTCTTAAAAATATGATTCCACAGGATGATTCCAATCCATACACCATCCGTATTGTCAGCGATATTCTTGAATCAAACGGAAGCTCTTCTATGGCTACTGTTTGTGCAGGAACTCTTGCACTGATGGATGCCGGCGTGAAACTCCGCAAACCGGTTTCCGGAATAGCCATGGGGCTGATTACTGATTCAGAAACCGGCAATTATTGTGTATTAAGCGATATTCTGGGCGACGAAGATCACCTCGGCGACATGGACTTTAAAGTTACCGGAACCCTGGATGGGATCACCGCCTGCCAAATGGATATTAAGGTTGACGGACTTTCGTATGACATTCTGGCCGAAGCACTGGCACAAGCCAAACGTGGACGCGAGCATATTCTGAAAATCATTACCGCAACTATTGCCGAACCGCGAGGAGACTACAAACCAAACGTCCCACGTTTTGTCAAATTCAGCATTCCACGCGAATTCATAGGTGCAGTCATTGGCCCTGGTGGTAAAATTATTCAGGAAATTCAGCGCCAGACCGGAGCCACCATTCTTATTGAAGAAGTGGGCGACTTTGGTGTTGTTGAAATCTTCTCAGCCGATAAGGAGAGTATGAATGCAGCACACAATTGGGTAAAATCAATTGTAGCCGTTCCTGAAGTAGGAGAAGTGTATGAAGGAACCGTAAAAGCCATTCAGGCCTATGGTGCATTTGTTGAAATTCTCCCGGGAAAAGAAGCATTGTTGCACGTTTCAGAAATTGCATGGGAACGCATTCAGGATGTAAATTCGGTGCTGAAAGTTGGTGACAAAATTCAGGTAAAACTGATTGGAACCGATGAAAAAACCGGAAAACTCCGCCTTTCGCGTAAAGTGCTGTTACCTAAAGAAGAAAAATAATTTTACGTTTTTTGTGTAACATTCGTATGGGCGCATCGTATAAATGCTAACCCAACCCTGAGAGAATTTTATGAGGCAACTTAAAATAAGCAAGCAGGTCACCAATCGCGAAACTGCTTCATTGGACAAGTATCTACAGGAAATCGGCCGCGAAGAACTGATTACTGCCAATGAAGAAGTCGTGCTGGCTCAACGCATCAAGCAGGGAGATATGGCTGCTTTGGAAAAACTGACCAAAGCCAATCTCCGCTTCGTTGTATCCGTTGCCAAGCAATATCAGAATCAAGGTCTGAGTCTTCCCGACCTTATCAATGAAGGCAACCTCGGACTGATAAAAGCTGCCCAGCGATTCGACGAAACACGTGGTTTCAAGTTTATTTCCTATGCAGTGTGGTGGATCCGTCAATCCATTCTTCAGGCATTGGCCGAACAATCACGTATTGTTCGTCTTCCGCTGAATAAGATTGGTACCATCAACAAAATCAACAAGGCATTTGCTCAATTAGAACAGGAATTCGAGCGCGAACCAGATGCACACGAAATTGCTGCTCTTCTCGACATGCCCGATACCGAAGTAAAAGACAGTCTGCGACATACCGGACGCCATGTCTCCATGGATGCTCCCATTGTAACCGACGAAGACACCAACCTCTACGACCTTTATGCCAACGAGGAAAGTGAACGCCCTGACAAAGGTCTGCAATTCGAGTCACTGAATATTGAGATTGAACGCGCCATTGCAACATTGACACCGCGCGAACGCGACGTGTTGAAATTCTATTTTGGATTGAATGGCGCTGCACAGCTCACCCTTGATGAAATCGGCGATAAATTCGGTCTCACACGCGAACGCGTACGCCAGATCAAGGAAAAAGCCATCCGCCGCCTGAAACATGGCAGCCGCAGCCGAAACCTGAAAGGATATCTCGGATAAAAAACAAGTTGTGAATATACCCTTAAGCTCCCGCATTGGCCCAAACCTGCGGGAGTTTTTTTACGATTTTACCCGACCCTGATACAGAGATTTTACAAACGGTACAATTTCCTTTTTAAACATCAGAAACCCGACAACAGACAAAATAACAAGATGCAGCGAAGCCATCAGATACACATTGATATCGCTGAAGAAAAGATCTGTTGCCAGCAAAATAAGGATGTATATGGCTGGATAAACAATGAATTTTTGCGGATTCACTGAAAAAGTATAGAACCTTCTCACAAAAATAAATACAAGAAACACCTGCACCATTTTAGTCAAAAAATTGGCCCATGCAGCACCTTCAATTCCATTGAAACGTATCAAGATATAAGTTACAAGCACCTGAATAACAGCTACTAAGCCATAAATCAGTGGTAGCATTTTTGTTTTTTTGAAATAATAAATAGGAGTCATCAGATACATCAACCAGACCCTGGTTGCCATACCAGCCAGCAGAACGGGAAGCAGATTAAACGAGAAATACAAATCTGTATTGGAGACAACAAAGGGTACCAAAAAAACAACAGCCACATAAATAAGAGGAATGCTCAGCTGATTTATCACTGTAAAACCGTTGAAATATCGATTAATTTCAACATTACCAACTGGTCTGTCCCCATTTTCTTTCCAGATTTTGAAAACTTTGGGATTGATGGCAGCCGATAAACCGGCCTGTAAGAGTTCCACAATGAGCGTAATTTTTACAGCAAAGTCGAAAATGGCCACCTCTTTTTCTGTCATGATGCCAAGAATAAAATAGCGGTCAATATTCGAAATAACCCATGTCAGAATGTAAAAAATGTATAAAGGGGTGCAATACCTTAACAGATCTTTAAGCACCGATTTAGAATACTCAAAATGGCTTTCTTTAGCAAAGTAAACCATTGCCCAGATAAATGTGGATACGGCTGAAATGAAACGCCCCCAGATGGGCCCTTCAAGCGACATTGGGAACAAATACAATCCGCTGACCGAAAATGCAATCACAAGAATGAAATGCAACATATTCGACCAGAAATAAGGATTTGGTTTCTGACGATAAATCATCAGACTGGTATATGCCCTGAAAATACCGGTAAACAATCCCGTTAAAATAGAAAGCAGTCCATACGGGTAAAAGTTGACATCCTTACCGGGAAAAATAAATGTGAAAAGATAATCACCGGCAACCGAAAAAAGCAGAGTCATACCAACACCAAAAATAATCAGAAACAACGCAGACGTTCCAATAAATTTACGTGTCTGGGCGGGGGAATCTGAATTATGTATAAAGTTGATTCCCAGATAATTGTCAGCAGAATATATAAAAAGAATCCTCACCAGTTCACTCAAAGCAATGTAAATGGCCAGTAAACCAAAATCACTGGTTGACAACAAATCCGAGTTGCCATAAAATGGCAGCAACAGAACACTTGATGCAAGTGGTAATGCACCAATGAAGGAGTAGATGAACGAAGACTTTATAAATGATTTCGAAATTCCCTGAGCCATTGAATTACGCCTTATTTTGCCATAACGGCAAAATTAAGAATAATAACACAGACATTGAATTTATATTGCAGCTACACCTATCGTAAAAGAGTTACGCTGCCTTTTGCTGAGTCTGCAACCATTACATTATTCTGATACACTTTGTATTCAGCAATCCAGAAATAGACTCCTTCCGGACATTCCTGCCCTTTAAAAGTGCCATCCCATCCATCTGAAATGGAAAAGCCCTCATACACCTGACCGCCCCAGCGATTGAAAACGATAATATGGAAATCTTCGATATTAAATCCATCAGGTCTGAATACCGGGTTGTAAATATCTCCATTCGGAGTGAATACATTGGGGAAGATAATCCCGCTGACGCAATCCTCAAAAGCAACTATGATTTCATCTTCTGCCGTTCCACACATTCCCGTTGCGCTATAGAAATAGACTCCGCCTATATTAATGATCCGGCCGGTGGTGGTCACTCCATCGGACCAGGCGCCGGCATCCCAGGATCCGGAAACAAGAGGTGAAATAGGAAATTGGGTGCCTGTACAAAGCGTGGTATCACCGGGAAGCGAAACAGCAGGAGCGTTTTCCACAGTTGCATGAAGGTTGATAATGGTGTCGCAACCACTGCCCGAAGGATGAGTGAAGGAGTAATCTCCGGCTGCACTGATCACCTGACCATCGAAAACGATGGAACTGCCGTTGCAGAATGTCGTGTCTGTTTCAAAAACCGTTGTATTGACGAAAACAGCAACGACTGTATCAGCTACAATGCAGCCATTCGAATCGGTGGCACTGACAGAATAAACACCCGAAGCTGAAACCACTATTGACTGAGTCACCGCACCGTTGCTCCACTGATACGAATCCCATATGCCCTCAACCTCAATCACTCTTGATGAACCCGCGCACTCAAGCACTGAATCATATGGAATCAGATCCGGCTCCGCCTGCACAACCACTGTATAGTTCGTACTGACCGGGCTGCCGATGTAATAAGAAACAACAGCAGTAACCTGATATGTGCCAGGGGCTGAAAAAACATGGGTTGGATTGTCAAGCACGGATGAATTTGCCGCACCGGAAGCCGGATCGCCGAAATCCCATGTAACTCCTGAATAGGAGCCGGCATTTTGAAGAGAAAAATTATAAACACCGTCGTAACAGCCACTGGCTTCAATGACCGGATTATTGCTGTTGCACAGCGAAAGGATTTCAGCTGCACTGAGAGCGCGATGCCAGTATCTGAACTCATCAAGAGAACCCATGAAATATCTTGCCGGTGCATACATGTCACCATCTGAACGGCCAAGAATACCAGGCGTACCGGTGTATGCAATAGAACCACCAGAGCCGGAATAGGTACCACCGTCGTTCACGCAATTGATGTAAATATCCATGTCGGTTGCACCGCGCATAACCGCAACAACAAAATACCAGGTATTTATCTGTAAAGAAGAGCTGCCTGTTTTTGAACGTCGTGCAGCTGGTGAAGTTGAACCGGAACAATCACCAAAAGAAAATGTTATCTGTAGCGAGGGTGTCAAATTGCAGTGAATTCCTGAGTAATTGTCCTGCGCAAAATCAGTATCAAATAAAAAGGAATTGAGATAATCATTCGAATCATATTTAACCCAGAAAGCAATTGTAATAGGTAACCCCGGGTGCAGAACCAAACTCGATGGCCAGTTTATATATTCTGTTGCTCCATCAAAATGATAAGCACTGTTTGTGTTTCCGTTATGATCGGAGGTCAGTGTGGCATTGATCAACGCAGCATGAAAGTTATTTCCGCTTACATCGTGGCAATTGCCATTCATCGGGTAATGAAGCAATAAGCTGTCATTCAACGATTGTGCAAAAACAAAAACCGAAGAAATGATAAATATAAGAACTATCAAACACGACCGCATAAGAAAAGTAATCAAGAATTATTGAATAATTTTTAGACAAATGTAAGAATGAATGGTTGAATACGTATAATAAAAAATACTACATTAGCAAATAAAACCATTCATCAACATATGTCATCCTTTACAGTTCTCAACGCCTCGGCCGGATCGGGGAAAACCCAGCGAATCACACTTGAAATGCTGCGGCTCATTCTGCCCAATCCTTCCGAAGCTTCGCGCATTTTATCCATCACATTTACAAACAAAGCGGCCGGAGAGATGAAGGACCGCCTCATCAGCTCGCTGTCAGATATTGCACGAACTCCTGAAAAAAGCAGAATGCTTCCGGCACTGCAACAGGCATTTCCGCAAAAAACAACAGCTGAATTAAGCCAGATGGCCGACCGGGCGCTGAAATACGTGCTGCATCATTACTCCGACATTGCCATCAGCACCATAGACAGCTTTATGCAGCGCATCATCCGCACATTTGCCCGCGAACTGCAATTGCCGGCCAATTACGAAGTGACTGTCGGAGATGAGGAACTAAACGAACTGATAATTTCAAACATCATCGACAACGCAAACCTGAACGAAAATATCACACGAGTGCTGAAAGAAATCATCCGCATGCAGATGGACGACGACAACAGTCCTCTCCGACTGGCTGATGAGCTACTGCCGTTGGTGCAACACCTGACCCAGGAGGCATCGGTAAACACTGTTGACAGCGCTCTGGAAGCCGGTTCGGAAAAAATGATAAAAGCGTTCGATTCCTTACTGTCGAAAAACAAAAACATTGCATCTGAAATCCGGAAAAAACTTGATGAAATCAACTCTATTCTTTCGAAAGAAAATATAGGTGAAAAAGACTTTATTAAAAAAGGTCCATCAAAAACAATATTTGAATACATCATGAGTTTGAATGCGAGTTTCAACACAAAAGAGCTCTCTAAAACCATGATGAAAATTCTCGATAGCGGACAGTTTCTCGTTAATCCCAGACCTGAGATTGAGAGCCGGATACAGACACTGCTGTATGAAATCATTGAACTGATTTCAGAATACAAATACGGCCGCATGATGGCAAAGCGATTTCCTGTAGTCGCCTTGCTGAGCGAGATATGGAAATTCCGCGAAGAGTACAAGTCCGAAAAAAACATTTTGCCGGTATCGGACTTCAACCGCATCATCCGCGAAGTTTTAAGCAAGGAGCCGGTACCATTTATCTACCTGCGTGCAGGCAGCCGATATAAAACCATCATGATTGATGAATTTCAAGACACCAGTCTGATGCAATGGCTCAACCTGCTGCCATTAATTCATGAATCGCTGGCACGAGGAAATTCATCATGGGTGGTTGGCGATCCAAAACAAAGCATCTATCGCTGGCGCAATGGCAAAGTTGAAATCATGCTCGGACTTCCCGAAATATTTGAAGGCAGTGATGATACCCTGGAAGCAGAAAGCATCATTAAAAGTGCTTTTCAAAAAGAAGACATGGAATACAATTACAGATCTGATATCAATATTGTTGATTTCAACTCGCAATTTTATGAATTTACAAAAAACCGTTTTATTGCTTCGCTGAGTGAAGAAGATGTGAGTGAACCGATAAAAAAGAAACTCGATATTTATTCCAGTGTTTACGATCAGATTAAACAAAAACCAAATGCTGCCGCAGCCGGTTTTATTGAATGCCGCATCTACAAAGGAAAACTCAACGACCATAAAAAGCAATGGCTCGAAGACATTGTGGAAATCATCAGAAAATGCACTGATCTGAAATACAATCTGAGCGACATCGCCATTCTGACCAGGCAAAACAACATCGGGATTGCTATCAGCTCCTATCTGATGAGTCTGAAAGAAGCCATTCCGGTCATTTCGCGTGAGACACTCCAGTTCTGTACTTCACCACACAGCAGACTTGCCATGTGCATGTACCGCTTACTTCATTGTCCGGGCGACGACCTCAATGCCACTGAAACATGGCTCCTGCTGCAACAATATGCCAACATCGATTTCGAAGATGATAAGGAAATAAATAACTTTCTGATTCAGAAAAAAAATGTCCGTGGCATCATGTTATTGAACTATCTCACGCAGAAATTAGATGCACTGAATCCTGAATCACTTGTATTTATGCCGCCCGCAGATCAGCTCGATATTATCATTCATACGCTTGGCATTTCAGACACAGGTGGCTTTTTTCTTTTGTTTTTGCGTGAAGCCATTATGAAACAACAAGACAAAACCGGTTATAATGCCGATCTGCTCTGGCAATGGTGGACTGAAAAAGGCAAAACCACCAGCGTTCTGGTTCCTGATGCAAGCGATGCTGTGAACATTATGACGATACATAGTTCAAAAGGGCTTCAATGGCCGATTGTGATTATGCCATACTTTAATATTGATGAAACAAAAAGCATCAACAGAAATCTTTTCTGGCATGAAACAAATGAAAAACAATGGGGAATTCCATACTCTGTTGTTACTTACACAAAAGATTCTCCGGGAAAAGACATACGTGAACAATATCAGATAGAGAAAACCAAAAGTCTCATGGATACTATCAATCTGATGTATGTTGGAACCACACGTCCTGAAGAAAAATTATTTTTGTTTTCGTTTTTAACCCCTGACAAAACCACTAAAGAATCCAACAAATCAAAAAAGAAAGAACCAACAAATAAAACAACAACTCAGACAAACTCGGCTAATTTTCTTCAGGATTTTATCCGTTGCACAAACGAGAAATTTTCTGAAACAACTCATGAAAACCATACCAGTTGGACATTGGGCAACTTTGCCGGAAAAAGGGAGCCAAAAGAGAAAAAAGGGATACATTTCAATGTAAACACTTTTCGGGTAAATCCAAACAAACCTTTAGACTCGCTTCGCAAAAGCAAAACAGGATTTGACAGTGCCGAATTGCGTGAATCGGCTATGAAAGGAAAAATTATTCATGAATTGCTTTCAGGAATCACTGAAGCATCCGACATCACTCACGTTATTGACAACTACACCAGAAACGGATGGATTGAAAACGAACTGAAAGAAAAATATATTCAGCTTGTCAATGTTATTGTTGAAAAATTTGCATTTGCTTTTCCTGGACGCAAATTTGTGATGAGTGAAAGGGAAATCGCAGATAAAGACGGCATCGTATGGCGACCCGACCGCATGATATTCGATCACGAAAACAAATGGAAAGTAATCGATTTTAAAACCGGCCGTGAAAAGAAAGAGCACCGCGAACAGGTACAACATTATTCAACGCTGCTGACCGATGCCGGAATGATGGTTGAATCCTCGTATATCATCTACATCGATACCGAAAATTTCGAAGCGAGGGCTGTTGAAGTTTAACCGCCTTAAAACTTTTCCACTCCTAACTTTTCCAAAGTTTGAAACTTTGGAAAAGTTTTACCGGAGTGGAAAAGTTTTTACGACATCGTAATGTTATATACGGCTCCGTTGATTGTTACTGTTGCGGCGGCATCGCAGGCGCCGTCACCGTAGTTGACAAGCATGGTGAAATTTCCGCTGGTAAGAGTCAGCGATCCGGCTGTTATCCAACGACAACCCACCTGAACTCGCAATGCCGTATTCACAACAACATCAAATGCTTCATCATTTATATTCACTCCTTCTGCAGTACCTGTAATCAGATAAACATCATCCCAAGGAATAAAAACAGTCGGTTCACCTTCAATCCATTCATGCTCCCTGGTCGAAGTCCATTCAATGGTACCATCGGAATTTGTAACTGTTCCATCTATAAAAAGGGAATAAACAAGATTGCCTGCCAGGTTATGTCCCATATTGGTAATGGTTTTTGTTCCTTGCACCAGATGATCATTAACAAAATAATTTTGCGGCGTTACAATGATAACTGTCCCGCTGTCACGATACCAACCCGTTGTTGTCATTGTTACAACTCCGCGCCTGTAACGACCATCTGTGCCCATACAATTGACTGTACCAAAATCCACAGTAAGCGTTTTAGGAAATGTGGTAAGATCAAACGGAGTAATAGTCAGCGTAGCACACGAGGCCATCGATTCCATGCAATTCTTGTTGCCTTCGGCAGAATCCTGCGCAGCAATCATTCCATCGGTAGCCTGCTTGAACACATCACTGAACATGGTTTCTGCAGTAGCATTATCAATGGCTGACCGATAGTTGTTCTTGTCTTCATTATCTTCATCATTCTTGCACGATGACAAAATAGTAAGCGCACTCAATGTAAGCGCCAGCAGAAAAAAGAAGCTTTGTTTCATGATTTATTTTTGTTTTAGACCAATATAAGTTGTGCGAAGTTTAAAAACATCGCACAACTTAATAACTTCGAACAACTTATATCCGGACAAAAATCAGATACTGATATTGTATGCCGCTTTTCGAATCAGCCATGATATCCGATTCTTTAACAAGTTCCCATTCCTTTTCATTCAGCTCCGGGAAAAAAGTGTCCGTATCATATTCCCCATCCACGCAGGTGAGATAAAGCTTTGAAGTATGCGGCAGCAGCTGCTCATACATGCTTGCTCCTCCGATAACAAAATTTTCAGTGTCTTTCTTACAAAGTTCAAAAACTTCATCCATAGTTCTCACTTCATCTGCACCCGGCTCTCCAAGCGGATCGGGAGTGAGCACCACATTTCGCCGGTTGGGCAAAGGCCGCTTCGGGAGCGAAAACCAGGTGTTGCGACCCATTATTACCGTGTGCCCTGTGGTAATTTCCTTGAATCTTTTCAGATCGTCGGACAAATGCCAGGGTAGCGTATTTTTAATGCCAATGCCGTTTTTCGCATCGGCGGCGACTATCATGCTTAGGTTGGGAATAACTTGTGCCATATGATTCTATTTATTCGTGTGTTTGTTTAATCTTTCACTTTTGCTTGGTACTTCATTCCATTTCCAATAATCGTCCATACTCCAATCCTTACACTTTTCTTTGTTATACTCAAGTCTAATAGCCAGATCATCAAGGGTAAATCCATTGCGTTTTATTTCGTCGATTCGTAAAAAGTTTTTCTCTGCATCATTGAGGTTTTTACCCAAGACAAAGAAATGTCGATATCCAGATCGCGTCATAAAAATATACTCTTTCAGTTCATGCTGAACTTTCAGTAAATTGTAATTTTCTTCGTGTTCGTGCCGGTTCATATTACTTAGTGTTTACAAGTTGATAATACTTATGTTTTGCACAGACTTCATATATTTGTTTTGCATATTCAAAACCTAAGGATGGAAGTTTCAATTTAAAGTAAAGAGCATAAACAAGGTCGTCAATATAACTCTTTATTTGTTCTTGTAGCTCTTTGTCAAAAGCTGACATCGATTTTAAATCTGAAACACTTCCAACTCCATCTTCATTCAAAATGTCAAGTTTATTAATATTAGCAATAACGATTTTAACTAATTCAGGGTTTTGATTTAATTTGCATTTGGCTTCTTTATCTTTATAGCGAATTATCAAATTACTACCTATCAAATCGACAAAATCAAATTTTTGCAGCAATACATCCTTGAAATCAATAATTGAACTCAATGTGCCATCTTCAATTTCAATTAATCTTTTTGAAGAATTAATAATTTCAACTTTGATTTTTTCAGTCTCGTCTGACATTCTTGGCGTTTTAATAAACGCTTTCACAGATGTTATTGAAAATAAAACATCTTTCTCATTATCACTTTTAACATTTTCCTTAAGAATTTTAAAATTCAGCTTTGAGTTTAAAAGTGCAAATAAATATAATAATTCATCTTTATCATCAGATCCAATTGCATTATACTGGTTTCTTGCCCAAATAATACGTTCAGAAGTAAAATGAAATTTGCTGGGATTAGCATAGCTCCAAACAATTTTATATTTACTATCTAAAAGTAAATACTCTTGGCTTGCCTGTCGTAATCGGATAAAATAGGGGTCTGATTGATTTCTTTGATTAGGCCAGTATCCATTTGGAATTATTTTAGAGTAAGTAATGTTTTGAAACTTTGGATATATATAAAAATCTTCGTCTGGTTCTTCGGAAAGTCTTATACTTTCATCAATACTATAACCTCCATCAAACACGAATCTCGTTTGGAATTTCTCAGATGCAAGCGCATGCTCATAATAATAGCAAAGATCCTCTCCCAATGTATTATATTCGTTAGTAAATTCTATCAACTCAGGATTAAATTTAATAAAATTCCAGTTGGCACAGTTCTTTAATAATAACTTTTGAGGAATATTGATTGTAGAGATATTTTTTCTTTCAGAAATATCATTTAAGCACTGCGAAACATCTCGATCATAGTCATTATATCTTACAATTTCAACTTGGTGATTAGCTGCTGGTTTTATTTTTCTAATAATAAAAATAAGACTTGAAGTAGGAATTGGTTTACTTTGTTTAATACCCCTGCCTACAAACATTTTATTAGCAAAAATAAATACTCTTTCAATTGTTGTAAAATTGGATAAATGATATCTGATTACATCTAAGTCTCCTGAAGTGAGAATTGTTTGTGGAATGATATATGACATTCGCCCATCATCTTTCAAAAGTCCTACACCTAATGCGATAAAAAAAGCATATAGATTCGGATTAGGTCGATATTTCTTTGTTTTCTTGGGAGTGCTGTGCAAATTAAAACCATATATGTCATTCAGCTTCAATTTACCCTCTCGCATTAGTACAAATGCCAACATATCCTGAGATGCACATTCATTATAACTAACATACGGTGGATTTCCAATTACAAAATCAAACCTCGCTCTTGATTTTGAATTTCTAATCTCAAGACTATTTTTAAGCTCATTCAAATCACCTTTGTCTCGCATGAAGCTTTCGTAACCCAGATCAAGAGTTTGAGAAAACAAATCAAGTTGTTTTTTTTGTTTTTTGAAAGCAATATTTATATCGGTGAGTGTGTTTTTTATCGCTGTATCAAGAAATTCGGCAATACTATCACGGGTTTTAAATACTTTAATTTTCTGATCAACAGGGTTATTATAGCGTTCATTAATAATTATGGGAAGCATTCGCATTAAAATATTCATTTCAGCCAGATAAAGCGGAAATTCCGCTATATCTAATCCAAAAATATTTTCGTTAACAAGTTGTTCTGCAAGATTTGCTGATTTTAAACTACCTTCAAAAAAAGCCTCCACAATTCTATTTGTTGCATTATAAAGAAATGTTCCCGAGCCACAAGAGGGGTCTATGATTGAAATATTGTCTTTCCCTATTGCAAAGCGACTCTTCAGCGTCTCTTTAGAATAGCCCATTTCATTTAGCATAAACTCAACAACATTGGGATCAGTAAAATACTGCCCTTTTTTCTCATCGAGATATAGATCCTTAAGATAGTTCTCATACACATAACCAAATACTTCATTTTGAACATTGGCGAAATTATACCGATTAATAAAAAGCAATATATCTAACCAAACTGAAACATCACTAATTTCTGTTTTTGGAGCGGCTAAAATTTGATTTAGTTTCTCATTAATCAACAGCTGTTCATCATTGAATCGTTTATAAATTCTATCAGAAATTTTATCGCCTATTCCTTTGATTTTTGTTAATACATCCCCGTATGTTTCTGATTTAACAGCTTTTGCAATGCTCTTCAAACGGTCATTCCAATCATCTTCGAAATCACCAAAGGCATTATCCACTAATACTTTATAAAGAATAAATTGAATTAAGTAAGCATAAGTTATTTCAACTGCCTTTTTTTCTTTTTCAATATTGTCCTTTTCATTCTTAAAATAACCTTTTAAATTCAGCTTGTTTTTAAAGTTTTCAATGAGTTTAGTTATATCAATAAAAAAATCAGTTCTTACAGTATCTAAATTTGGCGCAGGGTCTTCAAATAACTTTTGTTGACCCTTTTTCTCAAAGAATGATCTGTAATAATAATCAGCTGTTGTGTATTCTTTCCAGTATGTTAGAAAATTAGTTGGATCTACTAAAATATCAGTAATGAAAAATCTTTTTTCAACAAAACGGTTGTTGAAAAATTGCCATTCATAACCATCCGTAAGGATTCCATACTTCTTTGTCCAATCACTTTGATAATTAAATATTTGTCTAACACCTAATTTTATATGTGAGTGCTTTTCAACTTCGACCGGAATAACAATATCTGAATCAATAAAAACAACAACATCAGCCCTTCTACCCTTCTTTTTCGCCTCTGTCAAAAATTCATTTCTTCGGTTTAAATCGGACGTAGACAATTTTCCCTCTATAAGATTAAATAGTTCCTTTGATTCAAAAACATGTTTTACAAACCGTTGAACGCCAGAGCCTATTTCAGCAGATTTATAAGCTTCATTTTCTTTTTTCCAAAGCTTTGCTAATTCATCAAGATTCATATCAATAAAAATTTAAACAGCTACCACCGCTTTGATGTGTGGATGCGGGTCGTAGCCGGTAATGGAAAAATCTTCGTATTTGAAATCAAAAATGTTTTTTACTTCCGGATTGATTTCAAGTTTCGGAAGCGGCCTGCAATCGCGGCTTAGCTGCAGTTGTGCCTGCTCGATGTGATTCAGATACAAATGTGCATCGCCGAAGGTGTGAACAAAATCGCCTACCTGCAGATCAGTTGCCTGTGCCACCATGTGCAGCAAAAAAGCATAGGAAGCGATATTAAAGGGGACACCAAGAAAAATATCAGCACTGCGCTGATAGAGCTGACACGACAGTTTTCCATTGGCCACATAAAACTGAAAAAGCAAATGACACGGTGGCAATTTCATTTTCGGGACATCGGTCACATTCCATGCACTCACAATCAATCTGCGTGAATCGGGGGTCTTTTTAATCTGATCAATCAACTCCGAAATCTGATCGATGGTTTGTCCTTCGCTGCCTTTCCAGCTGCGCCATTGCGAGCCATATACAGGTCCAAGATTTCCGTTTTCGTCGGCCCATTCATCCCAAATCGATACACCGTTTTCTTTCAGATACTGAATGTTTGTATCGCCTTTCAGGAACCACAACAATTCGTGCAATATACTTTTGGTGTGCAGTTTTTTTGTAGTCAACAGCGGAAATCCGTCCTGCAGATTGAACCGCATCTGATATCCAAATACGCTCACAGTGCCGGTTCCGGTGCGGTCGGGTTTTTTCACACCGTTATCAAGCACATGCCGCATTAAATCATGGTATTGTTTCATTACTCCGTTGTTTCTGTATTTTGTTCCGCGTGTTCAAATTTAACCAAAAAACTCTGCGGGTACGTTTTGATTAACGAGTTTTTCAATTTTGTAGCTTCATCAATGGTCGGGTATTTGCCGCAAAGTACACGGAACCAGATTTTTCCATACACTTCGGCCTGCATCATTCGTGAATCCGGAAATTTCCCTTCCACTTTTTTCAACAACGCTTCTGCATTTTGCTGCATGCCAAAACTTCCAAGCTGAACTGAATAGAATGTAAGCGAATCGGGACTTGCAGCCACGTATTTCACAGCTTCGCGCGGAATGTACCTCGTTGTATTTGCTGCTGCCGTTTTCGTAGCAGTGCTATCCTGCAATCTGACTTCTTTGGCAGCTCCTTTATCTGGTTTAGCTTTATCGTTTTTTACTGAAGTGGAAGCCAGTACAGGCCTGTTGATCGTTGCCGTTCCAATAATTTCGCAATCAACGGTAACAAGTCCCTGCGCAATGAAATCAAGCGTATCGGCAGCTGCCTTACTCAGATCAATCATGCGACCTGCAATGAAAGGCCCGCGGTCATTGATTTTCACCACGCATGATTTTCCATTGCTGCGATTGGTCACCCTGACCAATGTTCCAAAAGCCAATTGCTTGTGTGCTGCGGTCATCGAATCCATTGAAAATATTTCTCCGCTAGCAGTTTGCCTTCCGTGAAAGGGGATACCATAATAAGAAGCAACTCCTGAAAATTTCGTTCCTGTCTGGGCTACAACGATTAACGAAAAGTAAAATCCGAACAAAAGAAAAAACACGACAGTGATTGCCTTTTGCGTTTTCTGTCGTATTTTTTTTAGTTTCATAACCTACTCTCCGTTAAATTTTAATGAGCGATATTCTGCAATTTTGGGTCATCGGGATTATGCTTATGCCTGAAGAATATTGCAAATAAAATGGCTACAACAAGAGCATATGCAGCAAAAAGCAACCAGATATTTCTCCAGTCGCGCACTCCGTTGGCATCGGTATAGTATTGCTGAATGACATATCCGCTTATTGTGCTGCCCATGATGGCTCCAAATCCGTTGGTCATCATCATGAACAATCCTTGTGCGCTAGAACGAATTGCAGGCTTGGTGGTTGTTTCAACAAAAAGCGATCCTGAAATATTGAAAAAATCGAAAGCCATTCCATAAATAATGCAGCTCAGAATAATCATCCACAAACCATCGGTTGGATTACCAAGACCGAACAAAGCAAAACGAAGCACCCATGCAACCATACTGATGAGCATCACTTTCTTGATTCCGAATTTTTTCATAAAGAACGGAATGGCCAGAATAAAGAGTGTTTCGGACATCTGGGAAATGGACATAATAATTGTTGAATAGCGCACAACAAATGAATCGGCGTATTCCGGAATTTTTTTAAACTCGCCCAGAAAAACATCGCCGTAAGCATTTGTTAATTGCAGAGCAGCTCCCAGGAACATTGAAAAGATGAAGAACAACGCCATTTTGGTAGATTTGAACAGCTCAAATGCATCGAGGCCGAGCATCTGAATAAAAGTTCTGTTTTCTTGTTTTTTGCCAAGCGGCGGACATTTAGGCAGTGTGAATGAATACAGTCCAAGTAAAACAGAAATGGCTGCGGCAATATAAAATTGATTTTCCGAGGCCTTATTGCCTGTGAGGTTTACCACCCACATAGCTGCAATGAAACCAATGGTACCAAAAACCCGAATAGGTGGAAAAGCTTTCACTACATCGAATCCATTGTTTTTAAGCGCTGTGTATGAAACAGAGTTGGTGAGTGCAATGGTTGGCATGTAAAATGTCATGGCGACCAGAATTCCCCAGAAAAATCCGGTCGGATCCTGAATCTGTGGCAGATAAAACAAAGCGGCACCACTCAACAAATGCAGAATTCCATACAATTTTTCAGCATTCAGCCAGCGGTCGGCCACAATGCCCATTAAAGCCGGCATAAACAAAGATGCGATGCCCATGGTTGAAAAAATAATTCCAAATTCAGCACCGGACCATTGTTTGGTGCCAAACCAAAAGTTGCCGATGGTAATGAGCCACGATCCCCAGATGTAAAACTGGAGAAAATTCATGACTGTTAGTCTAAGTTTCAGTCCCATAACAGAAGTATTTTGTGATTATTTTCTACGGTTGATTTCATCGCGGATTTGCGATGCAAACTCATAATCCTCGTTATCGATGGCTTCGGTCAGCATGGCTTCGAGCTCATCGAGTGTAAGGGAAGCAAGGCCTGATGAAGAACTTACAGGAGTGTCCTTTTCTTCAGATTCCTCTTCAATCGAATCCTGTGCCTGTTCATCAAAAATGACACCGACTTCGTTCAGAATTTCTTCACTTGTATAAATCGGGCAATTGAAACGAATTGCGAGTGCAACAGCATCACTTGTGCGCGAATCGAGAGAATGAATCTGATTTTCTTTCTCAAAAATAAGCATGCTGTGAAAAACGCCTTCTTCGAATTTATGGATAAAGACCTCATTGAGTTTAATATTGAAAGACTGTGCCAGACTACGAAACAGATCGTGCGTAAGCGGACGTGTGGGTTTCATCTTCTCCATTTCAATAGCAATGCTCTGCGCTTCGAACTGCCCGATAATAATGGGCAACTTACGCCTGCCGCCCGATTCGGACAGTATAAGCGTGTAGGCACCACTCTGTGAGTAGCTGTAACTGATGCCGCTGATTTCGAGTTCAACTTTTTCCATACAGAAAATCCGGATAAAAGTATGAAAACTTATTGAATTAACAAATATCATTTGCAGCAGTTTGTTAACCGGCCTTTGTTAGCTTTAATAAACCGGCATGAGGCATGCGGCATAGGGCAAAGGGCTTACGGCACAACGCGCAATACACAACGCATAGCGCAAGAGGCATAGAGCATGGCTTGGTTTCGTTCTATCACTGCGTTTGGCGTTAATGCGATTTTGCAATTATGCGAAATTCGATTTGTCGCATCATCGCCGTATCGCATCATCGCCACATAAAACACCCAGTTCCTTCTCAGAGCTGATTACTGAAGGCTATTCCTCACCTTGTCACCCTGTAACGATTGTAAAGTATGTAACGCGTAACGAAAAAGTATAACATCCTTGCAATTAACTTCTTACTTCCTGGTTCATTATTCCATGTTCATTATTCAAAAAATATTGTACCTTTGCACCCCCATCGGGATGTAGCGCAGTTGGTAGCGTGCTTCGTTCGGGACGAAGAGGCCGCTGGTTCGAGTCCAGTCATCCCGACTTTTTCTCGCCACTTTAGCTCAGTTGGTAGAGCAGCTCATTCGTAATGAGCAGGTCGTGGGTTCGAGTCCCATTAGTGGCTCAATGAAGTTGCACAGGCAGCTTTTTTCATTTTATGCAAATCGACTACACCGACATTGGGCACATGGAATATCAGGCGGCATGGGACTTTCAGCAAGCCCGCATGGATGAACTGATTGAAATGCGGAAAAATCCGGATTATTCATCAAACCCTTTTGCGGGTTGGTTTCTCGCTGTTGAGCATCCGCATGTATATACCCTTGGCAAGAGCGGCGACGAGCAGAATCTGCTGCTCAACTACATTCAGCTTCAGGCCAAAAATGCTCAATTCATCCACACCAATCGCGGCGGCGACATCACCTATCACGGTCCCGGCCAGATGGTGGGCTATCCGATCATAGATCTCGACAAGCTGAATCTTTCGGTTCGCCGCTACATTTATTTAATGGAAGAAGCAATCATACTTGCATTGGCTGAATTTGGCATCAAAACAGAGCGACTCGAAGGCGCCACCGGCGTGTGGATTGATTCGCTCACCCCAGGCAAAGCGCGTAAAATATGCGCCATCGGTGTTCGTGTAAGCCGCTTTGTGACCATGCATGGCTTTGCACTCAACATCAATTCAGACCTGTCCTATTTCAAACACATCAATCCATGCGGCTTTACCGACAAAGATGTGACCTCGATGGAAAAAGAACTCGGCGCCCCGCAGGATATGGAAAAGGTGAAACGGCTGGTCTATGAGAAGTTTGTCAGGCTGATTCAGGCCTGATCATTAACTCAAAGCCATCGCAAGAATTTTTTCGCAAATTATTTTTCATGACGCAAAATGTGTCACACAAAATATGTGATACATAATTTGTTTTTATGGTTCTACATGTTTTTGTGTGAACCACGAAGTCTGAATATTTTGCCCGACCTGCAGCGCAGGTCAAACAACAATAGCCCGGCCTGCTGTGTCACGTTTTACGTGAAATGGCCGGGTAAAAATGATTTAGAAACCGACCTCAGAGAGGTCAAATCAATACAAATTTATTGCAATAAGAAAAATATAATGAAGGTGGATTGGATCCGCCAGCTGGCGGATCCTGTTTTTGTGCCTTTCTACATCCGGCTTCACGTGAAACAGCTTGTCACGTTCCACGTGATGACAAGGTCGCCGGACGCTATTATTATTCGACATCCTCCGGATGTCACGCTCATGGTAAAAAGCTCATTTTTAACATTCGGTAATAATTAATACACCACATGACCTTTTAGAACCGAAAAACCAATTTATTTCCCGTCGTCCACATCTTCGTAATCAACGTACTCGGCATTGTTGTAGGTACGGCTTGATTTCGATTTTTGCTTTCGTGGGATATGAACTTCCGTTGCGTCTTTTCGTGATGTTTTTTGCCCGGCATCGGGATTCATGCGTTCCTGCATGCGCATAATATATCTGCGCAACAACCAAGGCATGACCCAGCGCACCATTATCTGCGAAAACAGATACAATCCTAATATGACCAGAAGAATTGTTGTAAGCATGGTGCAAAAGTACAAAATTAGCCGTTATCAATTAATGGTTAACGGTGAATTGAGGGCTGCGACCGGTGAATGGAAGAAAATCAGTAGTCAGTTGTGAGTAGTCAGTTGTGAGTAAATCATACTGACTACTGGCCACTGACTACTGAATACTATCTTTCAGACAATAATGCATTCCTTTTTCATTGAGACAAAAATCAGCGGCATCAAGCAAAATGAGTCGTTCAATGACAGAAGCAGCAAAACCTTTTTTCAAGCCGAGATCATGAACAACCTGTTCTAAAGAAACAGCGCCTTTGCGTTCCATAAGCTCAAGCACAGCCCTGTGATATTCATCCATTCTCAAGTGCGTATTCAGTTTAAAACGTCGTTTATTCCAGACACGCTCATAAATACTGCCGGCTACAAAATTTGCATCGCGAAACCGAAGATAAGCCAGATACTTTTCATTTTCATCCGGAGCCAGAGTAAGCACGTCGGACAAAGCGGGGATAACAATTTCGAGAATTTCCTTACCTTGTATTTTATATAAAATACTATTGAATAAAATTTCAGGGACACAAAACATACTGGCAGCCGCCTCGGCCATATAAATCTCCTCTTCGGTACGCATTCCGGCAAGGCGGCCATTGTCCTTTACACCAATAAGCAATGACCCCCCATCGGTATTGGCAAAAGCCGACATGCTCCGGGCAATCTTGCGGCTGTCGTTAACCGCAAATTTAAAATCAAGCGTTTGGCTTTCACCAGCTGCAATCCGCTTCAATAAACGAAATTCAATTTCATCCATACATATATGCACAACGATACAAATTTAATGGTTCTGTTTATTATTTCAATTTTTTTTGTACCTTTATCCATTCAAAATTAAAGTTATGTACAAAGTCGATATCACAACCATCAATAATCTGTCGCAAAAAGCCAAAGCATCGGATCGCAGACGCATGAATCTGAATATCCATAAAACCGAAGAAGATGTCATGCAGCGTTTTTTGAACGCCATGGAACCCGGCACCTACATTCGACCACACAAACATGAGATGCCTCACAAACGCGAACTTTTCGCCGTTGTTCGCGGAGAGTTTCTGATGCTTGAATTCGATGATACAGGAAACGTGACAGATTC
>Ga0116152_10000504_pt1 | contig 31496 bp, 22 predicted proteins | sample AD_UKC119_MetaG_FD_89894 | JGI IMG/M metagenome (GOLD analysis project Ga0116152, IMG submission 89894) | Active sludge microbial communities of municipal wastewater-treating anaerobic digesters from Hong Kong - AD_UKC119_MetaG | ecosystem: Engineered > Bioreactor > Anaerobic > Digestate... | reverse complement strand
GCAAGAGAAAAAGGTGGTCCTGATGCCAACCGTATCGCCAACGATCCTGCGTTCCAGAGAACGCGAGAAAATGGGTCTGAATTTGGGCGTGCTGGTAAAGGTGGAAAACTTCTAAGAATTGCGCTTAGAAACATGATGCAAAACGCTTCTGACAAACGAGTAACGAGTCGATTAACCAAAAAACTAGTGTCAGTTGTACAAACTGATGCCGTGAATGATCGTGGTAATCGCACCATTCAGGATGGAGATTTGTCTTTATTGAGCGGTTTTGAGTTCAATATCAATGGAAAGCTGGCAAGTGTGTTTTTCCCTGCTTATACCTCAGCTATTGACCGTGTGGCAGGTACTGCAGTGGTTAATTTACCCGCCATTGCTCCTGTGAATGATATTGTGGCACCAGGTGGGACAACTCATTTTAGGATTTCTGTTGGTGGCGCTGAAGTAGATTTTGCTACAGAAACCCATGTGTTTGCTAATGAAGCTTCGGCAATTTTACCTTGGGACGGAGCTACAGTTCCTGCAGCTGCGTTAACTGCCAACCTTACTCCTAACTCTGTTTTGCCAATTGTACAGGTGATTGAGGTGGAGTTTTTCCAAGAAGTGAACGGACAAATGTATTCACTCAAAAACGGGGCTTACAACGCCTTGGGTGTAGTGGCCATTGATACTCCGTAATCATGGAATTGATAATGGAAAGAGCTTATTATAAAGAGGGTGTCAATGGCACTCTCTTTTGCTCTGGTCATTTCTTATGTTTTACCATAGAATTGCCTTGGAAAGACAATAAGCGTTCCATTTCCTGTATTCCGGAAGGGTGTTATGAACTTGAATATAGATTCTCAGCCAAGTTTCGACATCATTTATTAGTGAAAGGAGTCGAAAACAGGCAACTAATACTCTTCCACCCTGCTAATGATGCCCTTGAGGAATTAGAGGGTTGTATAGCCCCTGTAATTTATTTAAGTGGCATTGGCAAAGGTGTACAATCACGTCCAGCTATGCAAAAACTAATGTCTTTGATCCATCAGGCTAAAGATAGAAAAGAACCTATTTTATTAACCATTAAACAAACAAATCATGAATGTCATACAACGATTTAAGGAACCAACACCAAAGTTTTTCAGAACTCTAAGAAATATAGGCATTGCACTGGCCACTGCGGGTGGAGCTATTATAGCTGCTCCCATCAGTATGCCTGCTATTATAGTAACCATTGCCACTTATTTGACCGTTGCTGGCACTGTGGCCACCGCAGTAAGTCAGGCAGTTGTTTCAGGTGAGGAAGATGAGAATGAAGACGAAAGCCCATAGTTGTGTTAGGTATCAATTTTGAACAAAAGTTCAGTATAGTAGGTGGCACTGCCTTTGGAATACTTCCAAACATACCCCTTGATGACCTAAAAACTACCATTGTCATGGCCTCTGTTGGTGCTATTGTCAGTTTTATAGTGTCCTCAATCCTTAGAATTCTTTTCCAAAAATTTCGGAAAGATTAATAGCTCAAAAGCCTGGGAACTATCCTAGGCTTTTTGAATTCAGACTATACCCATTCATAAATTTTAAAACAAAGAAAAAACAATAAAAAAGAAAGCCATTACTTAGGTGGCGTGGGCAAGCTGTCAAGGTTTTTGCGAAAAAATACTATTGAAGATGGAGATTTTTTCCAAAACCCGAAGGGCTTGACCTTGATAGCTTGATGCAGTGGGCGGAGGAAGCCAACTAACTTGCTTTACTTTTTTATTTTTTATCCTACTAAGGAGCCAAATATTGCCAATATAACCAGTATTTTTAATACCTTTACTTAGATTAATAATAATAGTACAGCTTAAATCAATAACAATAGCACAACTTAAATTAATAATATTAGCACAACTTAAATTAATAACAATAGTACGAAGTAAACCCATAATATTAGCATCAAAAACATAAGTTCCAAATACAATGGCAACACCAAGTGAGAAATTAGCAGAATCTTTAGAAAGATTAAAAGCGTTACAAGAAGCAGGTATAGTAGCAATACGAACCTCTGATATAACTAGAATACATAGGGAAAGGCTACTTTCCAATGGCTTCATAAAAGAAGTATTGCTAGGGTGGTATATTGCGGTGGCCCATGATGAACAAGCTGGAGACAGTACTTCCTGGTATAGTTCATTTTGGGATTTTTGCGCTAGATATTTACAAGAAAGGTATGAAGATGACTATTGCATTTCGGCAGAACAATCCTTGATGTTGCATGCCGGAAATATAGCAGTACCTAAACAACTAATAATACGATCTACCAAAGGAAATAATACTGCTACCCCATTACTTTATGGAACTTCATTGTTTGTCATGAAATCACCATTACCAGACAAAGCAGAAATTGAAACCTACAATGGTGTTAGAGTAGTAAACCTAGTGTCATCATTAATCCATAGTACACCTACTCTATTTGAAAGAGAACCAGTGGATACAAGAACTGCCTTAATGATGCTTAGAGATGCTTCTGAGCTTTTAGCCTACTTGTTGGAAGGAGGGCATACCAAAATTGCAGGCAGATTGGCTGGAGCCTATAGGAATATAGGTAATGATAAAATAGCTGATGATATTATCAAGACTATGAAAGCTGCTGGATATGATGTGAGAGAAAGTGATCCTTTCAAAGAAACAATAGATGTAAAAATAAACCCACGGGAACATTCACCATACGTTAATAGAATCAAATTAATGTGGGAAAATATGAGGAAAGTGGTTATAGGTGCCTTCCCAAAAGCTCCTGGAATCCCTAACGATATTACTATATATCTAAAGCAAATTGAAGAACTCTATACTACAGATGCCTATCACTCCTTATCCATTGAAAGATACCGGGTAACTCCAGATCTTATTGAGCGCGTTAGAAGTGGTTCCTGGAATGCTGCAGAGAATGAAGAAGATCTACAGCATAGAAATGCTATGGCCGCCAGAGGCTATTGGCAAGCTTTCAATGCGGTTAAAAATAGCATTCAAAATATATTTAAAGGGGAGAATTCAGGTAAAGTTGTAGATAGAGAACATGGTGATTGGTACAGAGAACTATTTGCACCAAGTGTTGCTGTTGGATTAATAAAAGCTTCTGATTTAGCTGGGTATAGAAACAGCCAAGTCTATATTGGACAATCCAAACATACACCCATCAATAAAGATGGTGTTAGGGATGTCATGCCAGTTCTTTTTGAGCTTCTAGAAAATGAAGAGGAGGCTAGTGTTCGTGCTGTATTGGGACACTTTATTTTTGTTTATATCCACCCTTATATGGATGGCAATGGAAGGATGGGTCGCTTTTTAATGAATGCCATGCTTTCTTCGGGAGGTTATCCGTGGACTGTGATACCGGTTGAGGCTAGAGCAGAATATATGGCCGCATTAGAAAGTGCTAGTGTTGAGCAAAATATTGAGCCTTTTGCTTTTTTTCTAGCTGATTTAGTAAAAGCAAGTATGGATGGAAAACCTGTTGCAAAATTATCCTAAGACATACTTAAGATAAAACATCTTAAATATCAAATAAGAATAAGATATAATAGCAGGTAATCGCGAAGCGTCCCGCGGAGCGGGTATAGTGAGCCGTAGCGAGTTGAGCAAAGGTGGTGTGGGAGGAAGCCCGACGGAGGAGGGCACCCACGCCAACGTGGTACACGTAGGGCTGGCACGATTTTTTGCCTTTGATGTGGAAAAGGGCAAGTGTAGCGATTGAATGCAGCATAGCGGCCGTGGAAACGGAATGGAGCAAACTAAATAACTTCTTTAAAGGTTTAAGCGTTTCATTATTACTTAACAAAAATAGCGACATGGAGTTGTAACGGGTCGCGTAGCGAAATGAATGAGCTACTCTTGCTGAGCTTGCCCAAAAGGGGCTGCTTGCAGGGATAGAGGAACGAAAGGCCGAAAAGTAGCTCCTGAAGGCAAGGAGAAACTGCAAAAATCGTGACAGCCCGTAAAACCTGCAGCGAACAGCAGGCGAGCAAAATAGTGAAGCAGCGGTTGACCCCCAATTTAATACTTGTGAGCCTTGTGCGAACACCTTATTGGGGTTTGGGGGACAAAGAAAGCTGCGGGTGAGGTAGTGCTGGCGTGTGTGAAATAAAGCAAAGCCAGGACGCAACCGAGGATGTGTCACCGCAGGGTGACCTGGGTGGTATATGCAAGGGAATGTACTGAATGGTATGGTTTGATAGATCCTGAAACAAGTTCAGGATACAAGGAAAAGATATACTACTTGCAGATATGCTTTATGGAACAAAACAGAGGCACTGCCGAACACCTTATTACCTGCCCCCCTAAAAAGCGTTGGCAAAAATAACGGAAGGCTTTACAAAGTAATGGCTTTTATTTATACAAAATGGCAAGAGTAATATCCCTAAAAAACAAAGTTAGATTGTTATAAAAACAGGTGAAAGATTACATACTAAGCTATTAAATGATTAGCCTGCAGCAGCTGGAAATGTATTATTTCCATAATCATGATTGGGCTGTAATTCAAATAGATCTGACGACATATTCGCTTTCTCTGACACTTTTAGCCTTCTATTAAGTAATTTTAATCTTATATTTTCTAGTTTCTCAAAATCAACATTTTCCAAGAGAATACTATTTGTATATCGGAGAATTTCAGAAATACTCATATTATCTCTAAGCATTTGATCTAACTTATTAAATTCTTCTTCAGAAATATTGTCTTTGTAAGGTATTGAAAGACATTTGAATTCATTAGGTGTAAGCTCTAAAACACCTCCCCCATAAAATCTACCCTCTAATTCTGCAAGTAAAAATGTTAGAGAATTATAAAACGAAAAACACAATGATCGAATATCATAGTCTTTTTTTGTATTAATACGATAAAATGAATCTGTTACAAATACATTAGCTTTGTTCACAACCATACGAGGATACAAATGTGTTCGCTTAATAAATAAACCCTCAGACATCCATACACTAGGAACATGATACCAATTGTTTCTTTTAGTCATTTTATACTTTTCATGTATCTTAAGTTCCTCTCCCTTATCAAGATAATTATTTAAGTGTTTACCGAGATACTTTTTAGAAACATCCGGTATATGTAATAAGTTAACCGCTTTGTTAGCTTTACACAACAGTTCAAAATCAGAAACAGTGAAATTTACTACTGATGGAAGCATACTGCCCTTGTGAAGAATTGGCTTTAGGGATTTCCTGCTGGACTTTAATTGAAACTCATTTAATTTTTCTTCATTCAATATGAAGTAATCGTTTGCCGCAGTGACTATACCAACACTTGCATTAGTACAAAAATGACTGACTGGTTTAAATTTTTCTTTTAAATCAGAAACAAAATTTAATTCAACGTCAGACAGAATATAATTAGTCCACTTATCAAGGGTGGTACGGTGTATATTACTAAATTTCTCTGTGAATTTAGGTTCTCTTAAATCATTTAATTCCTCCACCTGGTAAAAAGAAAAACCATGTTCATTCTCATTAGGGTGATTTTTAATTCCTATGATTGCAACAACATCTTGTTGAATGCCTTCAAAAATTAACTCATTAAATGCAAAAACCTCAACTCTAGAAAATTGATCCGAAATCAATTGTCGTAGGTGTCTTGTATGTTTAACCTGAAGAATTTCTGAAGGCAGAACTAAGCATAAAACTCCGTTTTCTTCCAAGGAAATAATATTAGCTTGAACAAATAATGGCCAAATGTTTTTAATTTTTTGTGTATTAATAAAATCTGGAAAATGTTCATTAGAAATTCTTTGAACTTCCTCACATCTTTTAATTTGAGCCTCATCAAGGTGATTCTTTTTTATATAAGGCGGATTTCCGATGATTAAAGAATATCGTTTGTCACAAGAAGTAAAATACTCTAGGTAATCTTGATTTAATTCCTCAATTAATATGTTTTGAGTTGAATTGAGTATTTGACTTGCTTTTTTAAGTTCTTCATTATTAACATCTACTATGTCTATTGCCGAGTGCCGGAAATCATTAAAGTCTATAATATTAACTAAAGAGTCAACAAATTGACCATCACCACAACTTGGCTCAAGTATAGATAAATTCTCTCTTTCATTAAGATATTTTCTATAAATATGGCTTACCAAAAAGTCTGAAAGGATTTTGGGTGTATAGTATGATCCTGTACTTTTTTTATTGGACATCAAAAAGTTTATTTAAATAGACTTCCTCCAATTCATATAGAGCTAATTGGCCCGCACTAATTATTGGGTCGTTAGGTGATTGTTGCCTTAAGACTTTACCTTCTTCAATTGCATTTCTTAATTTCTCAAGAAACCAAACAATAGTATGCTGGTTATTAAAAAGTCCTAATTCTTTATACATCCACTTACCTAGATCTGTTTCCCAATCAATCTCACCATTATCATAACGACAAAAATGAGAAGAATAGGCTGGGTCTGTTGGATCAACAAAGCCTGTGTTACCTACTAATAAAATATTTTCATCATTAGAAGGCCATGTACCGCTCTTTGTCCTATTACAAGATTTACAAGAATAAACAAGATTGTCATACGCATTATCTGGAATCAAATTTAAAACTCTTCTAGGACGATAATGGTCAACCTCAAAATCATTGTTTCGTCTTAAATCAAAAGAGTCACAATAGCCACAACGCATATTAAAATCTTGTCTTAACTCAGGAAAATAATCAGCATGGTTTGGCTTTATTGCAGGGAAACTTCTTATAGGTGTTGAGGCTCTAAATGGAAATTTATTTAGCATCCCTCATTTGTTTTAAAATCTCATCCACTTTTCTGTTTGACTCCTGTAAGTCCTTAAAGTAATCTTGTTCCATCATAATTTCAGGAAATTCAATACGCCTAGTGTCAATTTTCATTAAATAATCTTTTGCTTTAAATAATTCATTTTCTTCGTCAATAGACAAAACCTCATTTTTTCTTTTTTCAGTTAATGAAAACATAGTTTGTTTAGCAATATCTATATCTTTTTGATAATTATTGATGAGTGTTTTTATTTTAGTTCTAAAATCTTCACTTCGTTTTTCATCCTGTTTAATGGATTTATCATTAATAAAATATATTATTTCATTTTCAACTTCTGGAATTACTTTATCTTCCTTTGCTGTGTATATGATTTTAGGAAAATATGGACGTATTTTATGAAATTCTTCTATAAGATGACTGCCTTCAAATGGAACACCTGTTTCAGACAAATGATAGTCGGCAATTAGACACTCAATGTCTGAATTCAGAATATCTTCAAGTAATACATTCATCTCTGTTGAAGCATCCACATTGAAAATTACAACATCAATTGTATCTTCATCATCACCCATTAAGTTGATAAAATCCAAGCGTTCGCCTTCTTGCTCGTCAACGTACCCAATTTTATAATTAGCCATTGTTTTTTCTTTTATTAAAATTCAATTTTACTCCAAAGCCCTGATTAAGAGAAAGGACTTCTACATAACCATTATAATCATCTATAACATTCTTAACAACGTACATACCCAAACCTGTACCCACAACATTCCCTCTTTTGTCTCGCTTAGTGGTAACAAAAGGTTCAAATATCTCATCAGGATCATTAAAAACTTCTGAAAGACCAATACCATTATCTGAATATAGTATTTCAATTTCAGTATCTGTATTATCCCATTCCATTTGGATTCTACGTTGGTATTTTTCTCTTCTAAGTTTGAAAGCTTCTAATGAATTTGTGAGTAGATTATTAAATATTGAATCCATATCAATTTCAAATGCTCTTATAGTATTACCATTACTGCTATTACCTTTAAGAACCAAATCTACATTCCGTTCTTGAAGAACAAACTTCCAATTTTTCTTAAATTGTTCGAAATACTTTCCAAAATTCAGGTTTTTCCGTTTACGCTTGTCAGTTTTAATGGAACTAAGAGAATAATCTATCCAACCCTTTAGCTTTTCATGATCTACTTTTATATGACTAATTAATTTGAAAGGATTTTTATTATCAGCTAAAGCAGCAACAGTTTCTTTAGGAATAATTGTTCTTAAATGTTTTTCTAAATATCTTAACCGGGGTTCAAGATTATTACTAATTGATTTAAGTTCATGATCAAAAGATGCAACTATTAATCCTAGACTGGCTAAAGAGCGCATCAACCGTAACTCAACATCTTTTTCACTTTCTTCTTTTTCTTCTTCCTTTTCTTTCTCTTCAGACTGCTCGGTTAGTTTCTTTTCAAGTATATCAGCAGTATCTTTCAAAGAATTCTCAGGACTATTGCTGGAAACTTGTCCTTCTAAGTTTTTATTTTTTTCTTTTTCTGCAATAATTTCTTTAGCTAGCTCTTCAGCTTGCTTTCTCAATTCCTCTTTTTTACGCCTTTGCTCTTCGTTTTTTCGCTTGAGATAAAAAGGATGTAATATTCTGCTTCGATCAAATTCAAACTCGCTTATGATACCAGTTACTATCCTTTTAAATGTCTCAAAAGTCATATTTTCAATTAATGCACTTCTATCTGACTTATCTCGTAAATCCGGATTCGCAATGCGTGATATATCTATAACCCCGGCAATTTGTTTAGCTCTAACCCTCCAATCCCCTATCCGTTGGCCGGCACTAGCAGGACTAGAAGCTTGTCTCTTACCAAGGTCTAGCCAATCATCTCCTGGTTCTCCATAAGGTCTAACCCTAAAGTAATCACGATAGATTTTAATCCCCCCAAATTTGTCAAAGGACTTCGTTATTGAAGGATAATCATTATCTAAATATGGATAGGACTTATAATCATCACTACTTGGCTTGCCTATTTTGGTAAAATAAAAATTGAAGTTAAAATCTCCAACTGCTTTTAAAAGCTTCTCACTATCTTCTTTACGCCATTTCAGTACTTTAGTAATATCTTTGGTAACCTCAATGTAATCCTTTTTTAATGATTGAAAGTTGTAGGGATGTGGTGATTCTATTAAATCAAATACATCTAAAAATTCACTTTCAAGTCGATCAATATCAAGCTCATTTCTGAAAATTTTTAACTGTATTTTTAAATCCTCAGCAATATATTTTGCCTCAACTTTATATTCAAAGTTGTTAAAATAATGCCCACTTACTTCCCCAAACTCTTGGTCTTTCTGTAGCAAAAATTGATATATGTTAAAAACACCTAACTCTTTAGGTGGAATCAATGCTTCTAGGCTTTTAAATAATTTTTGAAGACTTGGAGTATCCCACTCGTCCCTAAGATTAGAAATTTTAATAATTGTTCCATGAGAAAAATCATTATCAGAATCATTTAATACAGCAGAAATACCTTCAACATCTGGAAAAGTTTCTAATATTTCATTCTTAAAATCGAAGTTTATTAACTCCTCAAGGTCAGCATTTATATCAGTTAGAGTCTTATCCTGCTCCTCAAATTGTTGCCAATTCATAGACCAATCGTAACCAGTAGTATGTTTTTTAGGTAATGTTTTGAGATCAGAGATTTCTCCAAGACGATCTAGAGCAAATCTACCTAAACCTTTAGCTCCAGTTTTTATTCTACCCTCGTTACTTAGGAATTCAACTAATTTATTGTCTGTGCCTATTTTCATCCACTTTTGAAGAATTGTATTGTTGGTCATTCCTTCTCCATTATCAATGATGTAAAGCGAGTTTTTCTTTCTGAAGAAAGTAGAGAGTAATTCTGTAGTTTCTTTATTAAGTTTTTGAAGCAGATATTTTCCTTCGTCTTCTTTATAACAATCCGCAATTAAACTATATTCATTCAATAATTCTTCAAACAAGTTGGTTTCAATTATCTCAGGAATTCCTTCATATATTATATCAAAAATTACAAAAGCAACCGTTGCGTCAGCATCGTAACAATTCTTAACTAATTCAATAATTGCTCCTTCAACATTAGAGAAATTCTCTTGACCAATTAAACGTGCAGTACGTGCTGATACTATAAATGGAATTTTGGTCATAATTGATTAGTAATGATTTGAAAATTTATTCGATTCTATAAATTTAATGGCTAAGTAATACAAATATATCCATTCAAGACCATTATTTAGGATTTCAAGCTGCTATTTTCTTTTATCAAAACTCTTTTGATCAAAAGCAATAAGATTGAATAGCTGACGCATTCTGGAACGGACTCTAGAGCCATAACGTGCTTCTAGCTCTTTGGCATTGAGGTTTGTTGTACAGTGGCTATAGATTCTTCGCTTAGATCCTGAAACAAATTCAGGATGACAGAGCAAGTCGTGGCGGGAAAGGATGATTTCTCCCATTACGTTGATGTCTTGGCCGAAGTAACGCCCTGTTGGTTCTACGCCAAGGTCGTCAAAACAGAAGTAACCGTTTTGACCATACTTTTCCATGACTTCGAAACCTTTGGTGCTGAATTCAAAGGTTATGTTTCGTGCCGGAATTACTGTGTATGGCTTTTTATGTGGCATGATGTAAGGCATCAATTTCATTAAGCTTGTTTTACCACACCCAACTGGACCAGTTAGCAATATTCCTTTGTTCAGGTCTATTTTTAAGGCTTTACAATAGTCTTCTACATCCAAAAAATATACTAGAAGCTTTAAAACAACCAACTCATCTTCTTTGTAGAGCTTGAATTGTGAGCCAAAGAGTTGTTTGCCTTTGTACTTGAGATACCCCAAAATTGCTTTGTAGTCATACTGAATGATATTCCCATCCAAAATACCTATTTGGAAGTCCTGGTCTTTTTCGTTGAGGATGTGTGGTTGTTTCATGGATTCGCTTTTAGACCCTTCGACAAGCTCAGGGTGACAAATTGCTATAATGGTTCGTTGTAGTTTTTATTGTTAGTTACCTGAAGGTTGTCCTGTTTTGGGACAGTGGCTTTAAAGTTTGAACTTGCTTCTTCATTTTGAGAATTTGAATTTTTAAAAACTTGCTCTTTATTAACCTTTTTATTTGTTTGTATATGTTTATATAAAGGTCCCACTTCTTGTCCTGATATGGGACTGTTTAAGTCCACTACTTGTCCAGAGGTTGTCCCGAATTTGAGCATCTTGATTTTACTTCCCTTGAAAGGGTTATGGGATGGTCTGTAAAGGATATACCCATGATTATCCAATTCTTTTAGACAGCGGTGGTAGGTGGATTTAGAACCTACTTTGGACAACTTCATTACTTCTTCCCGGTTGATGTGAAAACTTTCTGGAAAGCGGTTGTTATTCCAAATTTGAAATAGTGCCATGTATAAGCTTATATGGGTTGGATTTAGGTGGTTGTCTTTTGAGAATTGTACGAAGACACTATTCAAGTGTTTAATATAATTAATCTCTTGCATTATATTATATATCATTTAATGCCAACACGCCAGCTGGCCTCTTCGCTAAAAACATCCACTGGATGTTTTCTAAACGCTCGATCCTATAATTGACATCTTTCATAGTACCTTCTCGATACAATTTTGCTTACATTTCGACAAGCTCAATGTGACTGCAAAATCACTCGAAGTGACGTTTAGATGCTGAAACAAGTTCAGCATGACAATGGGATTGCTTCGCTCCACTCGCAATGACAACAAACTAAAACTTGTTGTGGATTCTATTTTGCTCCAGTATTCTACAGATTTCTTCGTAGTCGTAATAAATGACACCACCGACCTTAGTATAGGGTAATGTGCCATTGATGCGTAAGTTTTGCAATGTTCCTGGAGAAATACCTAGCAGCTCTCTTACCTCAGGTGACTTAATCCATTTTTTGGTTTTGATACCTGCTTGGTGATTGATAAGGGTTTTGATGTCTTCCAATAATTCATTTTTAAATTCATTTAAATCGTCAGTAGTTAGAACTTTTATACTCATTTGAAATAGTTTAGTTAAGGTTAATAGTTGTTGAAACAACCCTTCGACAAGCTCAGGGTGACAACTTCAGCGGAATAAGTCAATTTTGGTTAAAGAAGCTGCCGAAAGTTTCCTTAAGGACAGCTCCTTTTATAGTGATTTGACTTTCGTGATACAAATTTGTTGAGGAATGATTTTATTTGTTCACAATGGAAAAGAAGTTGTTAAAATGGATAATATTCTAACATGCAAAATATGTTTAACATAACTACTTAAAACTATATAAAAAATATTTTATGTTATTCAGTATGAGTGTAATTGCCACAAGTATTATTCAGTTAATCCGAATAAATTATATGTAACTTTTAGCACACAAGTTGTTATACCTTGTGAGAACACAATATAGCTTTCCCTTAAACAAAAATCACTTACTCTTTTGATTTTTAAGCAATTATTAGAAAGGTAATTTCTTCATTATAAAACCAAAGGTATAGGCGAGAAAATTTTGTCACCTATTGAGGATGCAATTATTAGTTAAACTTAGATAATATTCCATAAGTTTTAGAGATTTACTCTAATCTGTAATAAAAATTATTTCAAAAAAAGTTGAATTTTTTTAATTAAAACCTCACTTTAAAGCGTCGGACTCATTAATTTTATTCAATAAGGCTTTTTTAAGACTATCCAAAAATTTAGTTTGATCATTTTTTCTCCCCTTTACATCCAAAAATTTTCTGTAGATGTTCTTGACCTCAACGTTGAATAGTTGTTCACAAACCAATGTCAAGTCTTTCAAATTTAACTTACCATTGTTAATTGCCTTGCTACAGTGTAAGGCATAAATAAGCTCAATTAAGTCTATGTTATTTGACGTCCAATTTAAATTTACATCTATATAGGTTCCACTGTTATTTGATACTTTTCTGCGAAGCTTGTAGATTTCTGATTTCACTTCGGTGATTAATTGTTCGTACGCCCATAGGGTAGCCAAGATTGTGTCATGGCTTGAATTGAAATTTGGATCGGTGTAGTAATTATATGTTTCGGGATAAAGCCATAGTTCGTAACTAATCCTGGTAAAGTAATGTTGATCCTGATTTTTGTTTCCTGTTTTGATGTAATGATAGAACTCGATATTTTGATCAATATAGTTCTGGAATAGGTTAAGGTGGTCTTTATAGTAGTTTATTTGCTTATTAATAGTTGTATTGGGTTTCTTTACTTCAATGTTGGAAAGATTGGTGAAATAAATGAGCTTGCTCAATACCGCTGGTTTTATTTCTTTATAAAACCTGATTTCTTTTTCGATTGTTTGAAATCGTGATGAGACTTTTAATTCCTTTAATTTTAAAAGGGTTTGACTCGTAATAGTAATGGCTTTTCTATTATAATTTAAAGCATCTAGATTGAGCTCTTCCAAGGTGTAAAGCTTCTCTTCCATTTGTTCCAGCGTTTGCTCGAATAAATACATAGGTATATTAATTAAGTTAGACATTATTATGCTACTTAATTAAATCATAGGGGGAATTTATAAAATAGCTAATCCAAAGCCAAAGTAAACTGGTGAGTGTTGGTTTGGATTAAACCATAATCGTTTGCTATTACATAGTTGATGCTACCACTGATTGCTTGGTTTTCGTCCTTTAGTAATTGAATGGGCATTTCAAAACTTATTGATATGCAGTTAATTCACAATTTTAATGTAACGAGATGTCATCTGTATATATACTTTAATTGATAAAAATCAATCGAATGTAATCTAACACTGCTTTGTTCTCTTCTACATTCATGTTGTAGTTCCAATCTTCAAATTTCAGATTAAGTGTATTTGTTGATTTTGTTAAATTTATAGTAAAAGAATTCGAATATCCCCAATCCGACCATTCATCTTGACCGCGTTGTGGAAAAATTACTGCTCCTTTATAATTATTATTGATATAAAGACTCCGAATAGCGCATTTGTTATCAGTATTCCAAGGGCCACTGCCATTAGAATATCGGAAGTCAATCAAATATTTACCTGGCTTTATCCCTTTAAGAGGAATCTCAACATTACTATTAGTATCCAAAGTAAACTCTACAAAACCTTTTCCTGAGTAGTTAACATAGTTTTCTTTTGATTTCGGTAGATGCTCTTCGAATTCAATCTTCACCATACTATCATAAAACCAAATAGGCTCACTGGTAAACGATTCAAAATCGTTTAGCCCTATAGCACTTACTTTATACTCCACAAATTGTTCCTTTTCTATTCCATATTCGTTTTGTGAGATTTCGTCAACTACCTTTCCATTCTTATAGATTCTATATGTTTTTGCATTGGCAATTGGCTCCCACTTCAATTTTCCATCTGCCAAAGTGGCTTTAGGGTTGGTTAAGGAGAATTTATTTTCTACTAAGTTGATTTTACTTTCAGGAAATTCATTATTAGCCATCTTAATATCGATTGTATGTTCTCCTGAAATGGTTGCATCAAGGAAAACTCCTTCCAATTTTTTACCATCAAAAAGGATACTCTCTATTTTAGTACCATAGCCATCAACATTAATAGTAAGAACTGCGTTTCTGTATTTAAAGTTGGAAAGCGTATGCTTCCCGCTATAAGCTTTTGTGATAACTGGTTGAAATCTGATGCCATTTTCTTCAAAATTCATCCCAATAAAAAGCCTATGCACCATCGCAAGATTACCCGACATACTCCATAACATTCTACTCGAATTGATTTCGGTACCTTCAAAATCGCCAGATTGTGCCACGAAGTTTTCATAATTGGTCAAGAATAGTGCAGAAGGTCGATAAATAGACGCTAAACCTTGCTCCAAAACCTTTTCATTGCCAACTTTGGCTGCAGCGAGATTCCAGTAGGATTGTACAAAAGGCCAAATTCCATTGTTGTGATACGGTGAAATGCCCGGAATCTGTGGATAAATACAAGTAACCCCAAATGGTGTGATGGGCGATTCTGAAATAATCCTTTGAGCCTTATTCTCATCGGCAACATCGAAAATAATGGACAAGGCTTCGCCCAAGGCTTCAAATCGTGGAGATAGGTTCATGTATTCTCGTCCATAAAGATACTGAGCATAGTAACCGCTATCTTCCTGCCACAATTCTTTATTGATGGCATTTTTAATGCTTTGTGCCCTTTCGGAATATATTTTTGAATCCTTACCTAAAGCGGCAGCCATTTTTGAAAGCACATTATTGGCTTGGTAATGCACCACGTTAGTGCCTAAATTCATGCTTTCGGCAATATCCATATTAGACATCCATTTAGGGTAGGTCTGCTCTCGCCAATCCAAGAAAGACGATTCGCCTTTATAAAGTCCATTTTCGTCCTTTATTGTTTTGTAATCGTCTTCCAGCGTATTCCTAACAATTTCAAAACTGGATTGTAACCAATCCTTATCACCTGTAACTTTGTAGATTTCCCAGGCGGCTATGGTCCAAACCGTACGGTCTGAGGAAACAGGCCAGGCACCCCCAGAACCTGTATCTTGAATAATTCTTCCACGCTTTACTTTTTTCATTAGACTGATTTTTGCGATTTCAGGCTCATGGTATGCAAAGGCTAGATAAATACTATAGCTGATATCCCGTGTCCAAACACCTCCCCATTCGGCACCTGTTCTTAAGGTACTATCTGCCTCAATATTTTTCAGAGCTTCTTCGGTGGACAACTTAAAAAGAGCATCTACAATGGGTTGGTCAGATTTATAAGACGCTTTTTGTGATACATCTTCTGAAAGCTGCCAACTTTTGATTGTTTCTGATTGAGATTCATCATAGGGATTCATTTTTAAGGTAATCGTGTAAATACCATCACTATCTTCATCACTTAATTTTAAACCATGTTCATCCAAGTTGGAAAAGTCCCATGTAAGTGGTTCAGAACCTCCCGTAATATAGAATCCTTTAAAATCCTGTTTTGCAATTCTACTACCATCAAACGCCTCATAATATCCTTTTGAATCGAATTGTTTAAGTATTGGGCTCATATCTACCTGAAAGGTATAGTCGTAATTGACAGGAAGTTTCTCACCTTTATCTTCCACAGGTTTTTTGTCTGCTTGCCCAAAGACAAACACTGGTGACATGTGTTCGCCATTTTCTATAAGCAAATGATGGTCCATTCCCGAAGGCAATTCAATATCCTTTTCGTTAATACTAAATTTAAATGTGATGTGATTCGAAAAATTCTCGCTTGCAGGACTTTTATAATTGGAAGTTATCTTATCCGAAGACACAATTTCAGCTTTGTTATTCGCTTGAACTACAGAATCTTTGTAAACCGCAAAGGCATCAGATTTATATAAGATATTATTCCTTTTTTCTAGAGCGCTCTTTTCGCAAGAACTTATTAGAATAATTAATAGGAAAAGAAGTTTAAAACTATATTTCATCTTTTAATACATCAAGGTTATTTCTAAATTTTCATCACTAATTGGAAGAAGAATATGAAGAGTTTTATTGTCTTCATTATAAACATATCCCGTTATATCATAGGCCGTAGATATATCGTTTAAAAGCTTTTCTGCTTTACTTTTTTTGAGTTTTCTTGAATTGAGCAATACAATTGAGGGCTTTTCATCTAAATGAACTTTTAACAAGTAATTTTTCTTCTCAAATTCAGCATAACCTCCAGATGCGACTGGTTTATGAATGGTGATATGCATTTCGTTGGAAGTGAATTTGCTTTCTATTTTGGTCTTTAAAAACACATCCTTCTTATAACTGTTGGTTTCCCCATCATCTTCGTAGAGCTCAAATGAAGAATCTTCAGTATGTGATGGGAAAAATTCAAAGATTTTTGGAGCATTTTTTTGTTCGCCCACATACTGCATAATTGGCATTTTGGGAATGATTGCACCTTCACGGACAAACATTGGAATTGTTTCTAATTTTACCCCATAATCCAAGTTAATTGGACCTTTGTAAGTCTTCTTTGGGTTGTGAAAATCCACCCAGTTGCCTTTTGGGAGATAAACTTGTCTTGAATTGACATTTTCATTGACTACAGGTGCTACTAAGATTTCTTTCCCAAAGAAAAACTGGTCATTAATCTCCATGGTTTTTTCTTCTTTAGGAAACTCCAATGGCATAGCTCTAAGAATGGGCACTCCAGTATCATAAGCTTCACGAGCATAGGTATAGAGATAAGGCAATAATTGGTATTTCATCTCTATGGATTGCTTTGCAATTTTTTCTGCTTCTTCACCAAACAACCAAGGCTCTACAGCATTATCGCCCTCGTGATGTGCCCTACTAAGCGGATTGAAAACTCCAAATTGAAGCCATCTTACATACAACTCAGTGAATTCTTTATAATCTGTAATATCACCACAATAGCCAGAAATATCAGTTGTCCAAAAGGGAATTAGACCCATTCCTGCAGAAAGCCCTAAAGGTATTTGATTTGCCAGATTTTCCCAGCCATCGTTAACATCTTCACCATTACCACTATCTCCAGACCAACCAAAAGTGTATCGCTGTAAACCTGCATAAGCAGCTCGAGTCATTTGGAAAACCCGTTGGTTGGGATTGTGCTTTTCAAATTGTTCAGTCACTACTTTATCCCAAGTAAATCCATAAACATTATGAATTTCAGCATGAGTTCCTAAAACATGTTTCATGTGCAATCTGTCAGTACTCTCTTCATTGCTCCATGCCGGTTCGCCCATGTCGGTCCAAAAGCCTTTGACTCCGTCATTTAAAGGCTGTTGTTGTAAATCACCCCACCAATCTGCAACTCCTGGGTTTGTAAAATCCACAACGCCTGCATTTCCACCCCAAGGCCAAGGCATATTGTAAGTTTCACCTGTGCGGTCGTCTAATGCAAAAAAGCCTTTGTCATTAGCTTCTTGCCACTGCTTTTCGGTAGCTTGAGAAATTACTGGGTCTTGAGAAACAATCACTTTAAAACCTTTCTCGCTTAAATCGGATAACATTTTCTTTGGGTTTTGGTAACGGTCTTTTCTCCATTCAAAATTTTGAAGTCCATCTACCCATCCTATATCTTGGTAGATGATGTCGCAGGGAATTTCACGTTTTCTATACTCCTCTGCAATTTCCCTCGTTAAAGTTTCATTTGTTAAAAGCCCCCTACTTTGTGACCATCCCAATGCCCATTTTGGCGGCATGATTGGACTCCCAGTTAACCGTGTGTAATTACCAATAATTTCTTTGTAATCCTTTCCATAAAAGAAGTAATAGACAAATGCTCCATCAGGTGCCGAAAATGTGAGTTGATTTGAGTTTTTTTCGCCAAAATCGAATTTTGTTTTGTAGGTATTATCAAGGAAAATGCCATAATTATAGCTACTCATAAAAAACGGGATGCTCTTGTAAAGTGGATCTTCAATGTCTGAATAACATGGTTTGTCACTATTCCACATAGTGTAAGAGTGACCTTTTCTATCTAATGGACCAGTTTTTTCTCCTAAACCTAAAAAGTGTTCATCACTTCTTATAACTTTTGATGTGGTAATTTGTGTTCCCTCAACTTTATAAGGCTGTACATCATCATCGCCTAAAATCAACCGTTGATATTTATTAAAAATTTGTGTTTTGAAAGGCGATTTGTTGATAACAACCCTTAATTGATCTGTGAAAATTTCATAATTGGAAACGGATTCGTTAACTTCAATGGTATAATCCTTATCGAATTCCTCATTAATAACAGCAAAGGAGTTATTGCTTCTATGGAATAAACCATCAGGTGAATACCAAAACTTAATGTTCTCACCATCCAAAAACTTCAGTTTTACTTTAGCGCCATTGTCCAATGAAAAGGTTACTGAATTATTATTCTTTTCATATCTCACTATACTTTGAGTATCTTGAGAAAAAAGTGGATTAAAAAAAAATGCTGTTAATATGAATGAATAAAGTAATCGCATATTGTTTTTTTTAAAAAAAAGACATCTTAAAACAGATGCCTTCTATTGTCAGACTATATTTAGGCTAAATTAATTGAAAACTTATCTGACCAGTGTATAAGTTTATGGTAATTATATAGTTTCCTTGATTAGTAGAAGTAACCGACCATTTATTGTCTGGTCCATCACAGGCATGGGTGATAATGAAATCATTTCCAGTTAAATCGGCGCCATTATTGGGAGAATTAACCCAATCACCATCACACCAATCTCCTGTAAAGAGTGAAAATTTAAAATCACCTGGCGTTAAAGTTCCTTGATAAGTGAACTCAAAGGCATCGGCATCACTTTGGGTAAATGCTTCTGGACTTCCGATATTCCAACCACTGGCCGAAGCGTCTCCAACAATATAGATTCCAGAATATGCCGGAGTCTGTTCGACAAATTGAATGGTGTCATCCGCAAGATTAACCGTGATTTTATATCTACCTTGCGTATCGGATGTCACGACCCATTTGTTATCTGGGCCGTCACAGCCATGTGTAACAATAAATTGAGAACCCGTTAAATCATCGCCGTTATTAGGTGAATTGATCCAATCGCCATCACACCAATCACCTGAAAAAGTAGCTATTTTCAACTCACCTGGAGTTAATAATCCTTCAAAAGTAAACACAAAAGGATTGCTAGCATTTTGTACAAAAGCTTCTGGTGAACCAATATTCCAACCACTTGGAGAGGCATCACCAATGATGTACAAATTACTATAAGCTGGCATAAAAGAGGTCACTACAACATCTATAGATATTTCGTCGGAGCCTCCTGCTCCCGTACTCACCAGGGTTACTGTATATGTTCCTTCAGATGCATAGGTATAACTTGGGTTCTCTTCGGTTGACGTTCCTGTGCCATCTCCAAAATCCCAAGCATAGGTGGTAGTATTTTGGCTTAAATTCTGAAAGTTGATGGTGAATTCCGTTATGTCATCCAACTCATAGGAAAAATTAGCTTCTGGATTGCCTATAACACTTACTTCATGAGAAACGGTACTTTCATTCTCTCCATTAATGGCCGTTAACATTACTGTATATGTGCCTATTGTTTCAAATAAATGGCTTGGGTGTTTTTGATAAGATGATTCGCTTCCATCCCCAAAATCCCACTCATAATATTCCGCATTCACACTTGTGTTTGTAAAACTTATTAATTGTGGTGTGCCAGAAACTGCTTCAAAAGTGAATTCAGCCGTAGGATCTGGCATGCTGTCAATTACGTTATCATCATCAGAACAACCCACCAAAGCCATCAATAAAAACAGTATGTAATATTTAAATGTATGTCTCATAATGCTAATTTTAATTTTCGAACACCACCATGCTCCAATAGCTTAGGTAAGGTATTTTGAAGGTTACTTGTCCATTAGTGTTTTGGAATTCCAATTCTTGGGAAGCCCCACCATTATAATCAGGTGAAGCAAACCAAACTTTAGAAACATTACTGTTTGAATGAATGCTTATCTCAAGGTCACTGAAGCTGGTAGGTTGGGTTTGCACCCTGTTGTTATCCCTCCAATCTAAGGTGGCTACACCATTGAAGTTTATCAATTGGAAGCTTTCACGATTATCGAATTGTTTCCCAACAACGGAAATATTACCAAAAACAGGTGGCCAGTTGTTGATCCCAACTTGCGGAGATGAAACTTCTGGAAGTACGGTATTACCGCCATCTCTTAAAATGTTCTCGTAGGCCACCACAAAATCGTAGTATTCCTTCAAAGAAGATTTTAACTCATCATCCATAGCCAAGTTGTTGTATGGAAAATATTCTTTGGACAGCATGTGCTCCCCAAGCTCCAAATGGTCTCCGCCAAAGGCAAAAATCACAGCATCCGTCATTAAAACACTGGGCGTATTGAAATAGCCTTCGGAAGCATTATAATTCATATAGGCAGCTAAAACCGTATTGAGGTTTCCATTGGACATTTCGTAATTTTCTAAGATGACTTGAGCCAAATCGGCATATTGAGACCGCGTCCAAACTTCAGTATAAGCAAAGTCCATTGGTGTAGAAAGAATTTCGCTTTGTCCATATTGTGCAACGGCATTCAGCACATGCTTTTTGTCTGGGAAAGCGGCGGTCAACTCATTTAGAAAATTATGGAAACCATTCCTCATATTTACCTGATATCCTCCGTAGGTATAAACGTTGCCTCTATCTCCCAGTTGGTCTAAATGCCAGCCATCAAAATCCAAATTGTTATAGACATCTTCTGTTTTGCTGAAAATATAATCTTGCCAATCGCTATTGTTCGGGTCGGTTACCCATATAGAACCCAAACCACCAAGATCGTGACGGTTGATATCGTTATGGAACTGGTCATTAAAAATCACCCAATCTTCCTGAAAACCATCGCCAGATTCTGGATTCCAAGCACCATATAACAAGTCATAGAACATGGAAGCCATATTAAGGTCATGCCCTTCGTCTATATAACCTTTTACGGTATTGAATTTAATTTCCCTGTTGAATAAATCCGTCCATTGGTCCAGAGGCGCTCCAGCATCATCCAATGGTAGCGGAATATGGTGTTTGCTTAACCAATCGTAATACTGGAGACCGTTGATTTGATAATCCTTTAGATTGTTGAGAATAGAACTTCTTTGCGATTCTGAAATGTTCCCAAAATCGGACAAAAAGCCATATCTAGGAAATTTGGTCCAATCGGAGGACACATCTACTCCAACAGTGCCTAAAATGGTTTCTTCACCATCCGTCTGTTTTACCAACTCTACCATGTAGCCCTTAAAATCTTCGGAAGGTGGTTGCCAACTCCAAGCTGTTTGTGCTAGTGGTTCTTCGTGGACAGTTTCGCCCAAATACTTGTATCTTACCAAAGTATTTGGATGCACAGAACTCACCGTGAAATCTACTTGTTCACCAGGATTGTATCTCGCTTTGTCTTTTTTTAAATTCAAAATTTCAACATAGGAAGACGGGAAATTCGACACTTCCTGAACCGAATCATTGTCATCATCGCTACAAGATGTTATCAATAGAAATCCGATAGCTATTGCTAATGAAACTAATTGTATGCTTGTTTTTCTTGATTTCATGTTTAAAAATTATTGGGCAGTTATTGTCATGGTTTCAGTTGTTAGATTTACTCTAATTTCATAGTTTCCTGCTTGGCCACTTTGTAATTTCCATTTATTATCAGGCCCGTCACAACCAACCGTATAAATGAAACTAGTATTGTTTATGGATTGATTTGCAGTAGCGGCATTAATCCAATCACCATCGCACCAATTACCTACAAACTTTGAAATTTTAAATTCCCCTGTTGGATTATCCGCTCCAAGAGGTCCCGTAAATACATATTCGCCATTAACATATTGCATTGCTGTAGGATTCGCTATGTTCCAACCATTAGGTCCACCATCACCAATTAAATAGAGAGATATAGGTTTAAACTGTATAGTGTTGTTTTGTGTGTTCAGTATAATTTTATAGCGGCCTTTTGTTGCGTCAGTAACAATCCATTTGTTATCCAAATCACAACCTGAATTCTGGTCTACAGAACCATTGGTCAAAGTTTCGTTGTCGTTAAATGGTCTATACCATTCACCACACCAATCACCTAGTGGTCCAGCAAAAATTTTAAAGTTCCCTGGGTTTAACTGTCCTTCATATGAAAAGATAAATGGGTCTGCGCTACTTTGTACAAAGACTTCAGGCGAGTCAATATTCCAACCACTTTCTGAAGCGTCACCTACAATCCATAGATTTGGAAAAGGTGGTGTATTTGAAGCGGTTTCTACAATTTCAATTTGAATTGTTAGATGAAGTAAATCAGCCGTAACCTTATAAGCTTCGTCTGGACCTAGCTCCGCATCAATAGTCCATTGCAAATCGTCACCACTGCCACCTTCGTTATACACCATTTTTGAATCGTCAGTAGGATCTTTTGTGTAAAAATCTTGACACCAACACCCATCTTGGTTTACAGCAAACTTGAAATTACCCAAAGACAATGGGCCTTCATAAACAAAAACTCCTCTGGTATTGTTTGATGCTTCCAATTCGGTTGCACTGCCAATGTTCCAGCCATTTGGAGTGGCATCACCAACAATGTAAAGGTGCTCAGTAACTGGTTTAAAGGTTGTAACTGAAAAATCAGCTAAGGCTATTTGATCCTGAACTGATGTGTCCAACACATCTGCAACCACTCTTGCTTTTAAGTCGTATGTTTCATTGGTATTTGAACCATAGTCAAGCAATATTTGATTAAGATTTCCGTAGGTGATGTCATAAGAATACGTGTTTTGTACATCAGAAAGAAATGTTGCTATTGGTGCAGAAAAATCTCCAGAAGCAAGATCCATTTGCAATGTATACTTAATAGCTGAACCTGTATTTTGGTTGGTTCCACTAGACCAATTCAAACTTACTGTACTGTTGAAAAAGATTTCTTCCAAAAGAATGTCCTGCTGTGAAACAGAAAGTGACAGTTCATTATCTTGGTCAAATGAATGATCAACCAAATCATCATCACATGAGGAAACCGTAAAAAGAATCAGCGGCAAAACTAATATTGCCAAAGCTTTTATTTTATTTCTAATATTTTTCATAGTTCAATCTTTTTAGTAACCAGGATTTTGAGTTAGATTAGGATTTCTGTCTATTTCTATTTGAGGCACAGGAAATAACAAATGCTTTTGAGCAGCATTGTTTTTTCCAATGGAATGCAAAAAGTCTAGTGCATATTGTCCATTATTGACACGGATAAGATCAAACCACCGTTGTCCTTCAAAAGCCAATTCTATTCTTCTTTCCTTTAGGACAGCTTCTCTAAATTGAGTTTGACTGAGCCCTGATTGAATATTATCAAGTCCAGCTCGATTTCTTATCATGTTTAGATATGGTTCGGCAGTCGAAGTTTGTCCTAATTCATTCAATGCCTCAGCCTTCATCAGCAACACATCCGCATATCTCAATACAGGAAAATTCATAGGGCTATTATCATAACTTGGAATCACACTAAGTGGGACTAAAAACTTCCTAACATTGTATCCAGTGTAAGAATAATCACTATCGTAAGAGTTCCCATCAAATGTTGGACAACCATCGTATAAAACAGAAATATCTTTTCTTAAATCGCCATTTTCATATTGATTCATGAATTCTTGAGTAGGCTGATTCCATCCATAACCGCCACCAACAAAATTGGCTCCTCTTGGTCCCATGAATGGACTTGCCCATGATGCCTGATTTTCATTTGACCAAAAATCAAAGCCTCCATCTGAAGCATATTGAATTTCAAAAATAGACTCTTGGCCATTCTCATTATTAATATTGAAATTATTGTAGTAATCAGGATTTAAAGCATATCCCAATGCTTCTATTTGAGTCGTTAGATTGACTACTTGTTGGTAATCACCAAGGGTTAAATAAACCTTGGCCAAAATTCCCAAAGCAGCACCTTTCGATGCTCTTCCCAAATCTTGAGGACCATAAGCTGATTTTGGCGGCAAAAGTTCAATGGCTTGATTTAAATCACTAATGATTAAATCATAAACTTGGCTCACAGGATCTCTTTGTGGGAATAAGTCATCATCAGAACTTAATGGAACGGTTACAATTGGAACATCTCCAAAATATCTTGCAAGAATAAAATAGTAGTGGGCTCTTAAAAAATAGGCTTCGCCCATTGATCTATTTTTAATATTCTCATCAATATCCAAACTAGGTGCAGTTTCCAAAACTATATTGGACATTAAAATTCCTGGCCAAGGACCTCGCCATAAGTCTAGGACTCCAGCATTATCAGGTTGTGTGACAAAATTTGACATATCCTGAGTTTCAATCCCATCAGTACCTCCTCCAGCACCAACAATACTGTTTCCTGCCATAATATCTGATGTCCACATTCTTAGATTATACAATTTAGGCCATTGCAAAGGTTGATATGCGCCATTGACTACAGTGACTAACTCTTCGGCAGTCTGCGGATAGTTCTCAGTATTGATGGTATCTAGAGGTTGCTTATCTAAAAAATCTTGACTGCACGCCCATAGTAAAACAGACAAGAATGCAATTAATATATATTTTGTGTTTTTCATAGTTAAGTTTTTAAAATCCCATGGTTAATCCAAAAGTGAAAGTTCTCGTAACAGGATAAATATTCATGTCGATACCATTAGGTCCTACTTCAGGGTCAAATCCAGAGTAGTCTGTTATGGTGAATAAATTTTGTCCTGTAACATAAATCTTGAAGGAACTGAAAACATTATTTCTAAACTTTTCAACTGGTAGGTTGTAAGTTAAATTGACATTTTTAAGCCTGAAATAAGATCCGTTTTCAATGTATCGTGTTGATTGTCTGTTGTTGTTATTTGGATCACCAAACACGGCTCTAGGCATGGTATTACTAGTACCTGGACCTCTCCATCTACTCAAAACATCAGTAGATTGATTAGTGGTTACTGACATGTTTTCTGTATATAGTCTATTTGCATTGAAAATATCATTACCATGTACACCTTGAAAAAATATACTTAAATCAAAATCTCCTATTTTAAAGGTGTTATTTATGGAATATGTAAAATCAGGATTTGGATTACCGATAAAGGTTCTGTCATCATCATTGATTATTCCATCATTATTTAAATCTCTAAACCTGATATCTCCTGGCGAAGTACTTGTAGCTGGGTCTGTTCCGGGTACTTGAAGAGCATGGTTGTCAACTTCGCTTTGTGTTTGGAAAATCCCGTCCTGAACAAATCCGTAAAACACATTTATAGGATATCCTGGTTGAATTCTTGCCAACGTGTAATTTAAACCAATACCACCTGTTGTTAAAGGTGTATCACTATTAATACTCAAGACTTCGTTGTTGTTGTATGCAAAAACAACATCTGTAGACCATTTGAATTTATCTTTATCAATATTATGAGTTGTGAGCAACAATTCTACGCCCTTGTTCCTAATCTTTCCTGCATTGGTATAAGGCACATAAATATCTGAATAACCAGAAGTCACGGGTACTGTCTGTGGAACTAGCATGTCGTTAGTGTTCTTTATATAACCATCTATTGTAAGGTCAAGGAAATAGTTGAAAAGCGTAGCATCAAAACCTATGTTATACTGTTCTTGAGACTCCCATTGAACATTCGAGTTTGGTAATACTGTTGGTACTGCAGCTGTTACAAAATTTCCATTAAAATTATACACATTGGTATTATATGAGGAAGCAAAGGAGTAATTACCTATGTTTTGATTTCCAGTAATACCATAGCCAAGTCTTAATTTAAGATCGTTGACGGTCTTTGAATCTTTTAAGAAAGATTCTTCTGATATCCTCCAAGCTGCTGAAGCAGATGGGAAAGTACCATACTTATTACCTTCTCCAAATCTTGAAGAGCCGTCTCTTCTTATAGTAGCGGTAATATAATATTTGTCTTTATAGTCATATTGAGCACGAGCAAAATAAGAGAAGATTGACCATTCTGAACCACTACCGTCAATAGTTGGTTGTAATAGTCCATTGTTAAGGGTTTGGGTACTTTCACTTGCAAAGCCTTGAACAGAGCCACTTATATACTTGAATTTATTCTCTTGAGCACTCGTTCCAATAACAGCTGTTAATGAGCTTCTATTTTCAAATTCTTTGTTATAGGTTAATGTGTTATCCCATAAAAGAGTAATGCTTTTATTGGAAGCTTCTGCTAAATATGCATTGGGTGAGATGTCAGAATCCCAACTGTATTTTGGAACCCAAGTTCTTGTATCCCAAAAGTTGGCTTCTGTTCCTAATAGCGTTTTGAATTTAAAATTTTTAAGTAAACCTAATTCAGCATAGACTGTTCCTTGTAGGTTGTATCCATTAATTTTGTTTTCAACAATGTTTGATTTTCCAATAGGATTCTCAACATCTCCAGAGTACACAGGTTGCCCTAACGGTCCAGAATAATTTCCATCTTCACGGTAAATTGGTTGAGTTGGCAAGGATAAAATTGCATTTTGGATATTGTTGTCTCCATTGCGTTTTAAATCGTAGTTGATTTTTAAACTATTACCAAACTTTAACCTACTGTTGACTTCAGTATCGGTATTAAATTGAAAAATATACCTGGTATATTCAGAATTTATAATGATACCATTTTGATCAAAGACGTTAAATGATGTGAACAAGTTAGTCTTTTCTCCTCCTTGACTATAGGAAAGTGTAATGTTACTTTGGTTGCCAGTTGTGAAAAAAGCGTCAAGCCAATCTGTACCCTGTCCTAATGAAGAGGGATTTGAGAAATTTGGATTGGGCTGAAGACCTCCATTCACCAACATTTCATTGCTCAATGTTGCGAATTGTTCGGCATTCAATACGTCAATTATATTTGTTGGCTGTTGGATTGCGGTAAACACATCAATATCAAGATTGCCTTTTCCTTTTTTTCCTCTCTTAGTTGTGATGATAACAACACCATTAGAACCTCGAGAACCATAAATGGCAGTAGCTGAAGCATCCTTAAGGACTTGCAACGATTCCACATCTTTCATGTTTACTTGGTTTAGTCCACCATTTAATGGCATTCCATCCACAACTATCAGAGGGTCATTGTTTCCTATTGTTCCAATACCTCTAATTCTAATTGTTGGATTGTTTCCCGGTTGCCCAGAAGTGATAACGGTAACACCGGCAGCACGACCTTGTATAGCATCACCAATGTTTGAGGATGGTTGGGATTGCACTTCGTCCATTTTTACGACTGAAAGGGAACCAGTTAGGTCTTTTGCTTTGGATTCGCCATAACCAATAAGCACAACCTCATTTAATGAAGTTACGTCTGGTATCAATTGAACCATTATTTTCTCAGTAGTTGGCTCAATTCTCTTGGTTTGATATCCAATATAACTCACTTCGATAATAGATGATTTAGAATTTACTTCGATTTCAAATTCTCCATCAAAGTCTGTAATAGCTCCATTAGAAGTCCCAACTTCCAATACAGTAGCACCGACAAGAGGAATATTGTTTTCATCAATTACTTTTCCAATCACTTTTAAACCGTTGTTGTTTTGCGCGAATAAAAAAGAAGTTGAAAGGAAAAACAGAAAAATCAGTGCAAAAAAGCCTCTAGGATTATGATTATTACATAACATTTTTTTGTTCATATTAATAATGAGTAGTTAAGTTAAATGTGCATATCTTTTGGTTAAAAATGCATAGGCACGATTCAAAAGAACAAAAAAATAGAGCTCGTTTTAAAACTTTGCAATTTTATATAGATAAAACAGTAATTTTAAGGTCATATAAAATATTTAAACAATTGATATTTAAGTATTTATAGTTAAATAGGGACAAAAATATATATAGAAAATATTTTGACGATACCACAATATTAGCCTGTTTATTTTGTGTTATTTATAAAAATGTTAGACTTTAATTGTGGTGTTAGCAATAAGGTTTTGGTCAAAATTTTCATTTTTAACCTTAGATTTATTCCTTATACTAGATTTGTAGGCATAAATTGAATTAACTGAATACCCTAAAATTTGAGCAATTTTATCATTGTGTTTAATGCCTAACCTGATAAGGGCATAAATTCGTAATTCTTTGGTTAAAATTTGGTCCTTTTTGAATTTTATTTCATTCCCTTCCTCCATTAAACTATTAAATTCATCAATAAAGCTTGGAAATAAATTAATAAATGCAGTATCGAAGTTTTGTAATAATTTTTGTTTCTCTTTTTTAAGATCGTATTTTGTAAGTTTAAAAATGGCTTTTTTATAATCTTCACTAATTAGATCTTCTTTGGTTTCGTTTACTAAGTCATTGAATTTTTCAAAAATATTGTCATACTCTGTAAAAAAAAGGCCAAGGTATTCTTCTTTAATTTTATTAGCTTCTGATAATTTTGAATTTCCTTTAACTATTTCTTGATTTCTAATTTTGAGTTCTTCGTTAACCAGTACTAGTTGAGCATTGGTTTCTTTCAATTGATTGTGCGCTTTGGAAATTACCTTTCTTGCTTTTTGAAGTCTTTTAAACTGAAACACTACTATAGACGAGAAAATCACTAAAATTAATAGGAAAATTATTGCCCCAATATATTGCCAGTAAAGCCTTTTCTTTTCCAGCTCTATATTTTTAACAATTTCTTCCTCTATAAGAGGTAACACTGCTCCCACCTGTAATTTGCGCTGTTGTGCACCATAAAATAGAGCATCTTCATTTGCCTTTTGAATGAGTTCAGAAGCCATTTCAAGTTCTCTTTTTTGGAATAACAACTCCGATAATTTTATTATGGCCAGAGATTCTTTTGTTGAGGTTTTAATATCAGCGATTGCTGCGTAAGCATAGTGATATTCAGCTAAATCCAGTTGTTTCTTTTTGTAATAAATTTCTCCTAATATATAATTTGTGAGTGCCATGTCCCTTAATCCTAAATCTTGTTTTGCTAAGTTATTTAGATGGATTAGAGCCTCATCAAAATTGTTTGCTTGATACTCATTAAAGGCCTGCATGAATAGATTGAAAAAACTTCCTTCTTCAGTCAGCTTTAAGGTTTGTTCTCTATAAAATCGAGCTTTGGCGTTGTATTCTTTATTAAAATCCGGCAGGTTACTATACTCAGAAAGATCTCCATAACATCTACCATATAACCCATAGTACATAGATTTTGTACCATTGTCAATGGAATCCAATTTGATATCCTCTAAATATCCCAATGCCTCTCTATACATTCCAACAGAAATACATATATCTGCTGAATTTAGATAAGATATATAAATTAAGGTTGAGTCGTTTAGTTGTTGTGCTATTTCTTTAGATTGGACAGTGTAGTAATAAGCTGAATCACTTTGAAAAATCTTATATTGGTTAAACAATTCCTGACATAAGCTAAACCTTGAATGTAATTCATCGGGTTTTAAGCTGTTCAATGAATCCTTAAGGTTTTTTATTTGACTAATTTTATAAGTGTCATAAATCTCTGAAGAATCCATAACCCGCTTGACTTCAGAAAGAATATCATTGTTTTGAGCCAGGATTACCCAATCAAATAACAGGCACAAAACAAAGATAACAAGTTTAATATTCATAAGCTTTTGTTATTACTTGACCTTAATTTAATCCAAAAAAAATCAATATAACTTACATTTATATATAAAAATAAGTAATTGCAACAAAATCTTATTGACTGTTTAAACTTAAAGTGATTTTGGGAGTAATAAAGATTTATTCTTTTTATTGCTATTTAATTTTTTCCTTAAAAATTGCATATCCTCACTTACTTTTCTTTCAATTACCCTAGCATAGATTTGAGTTGTTGCAATTTTAGTATGGCCAAGAAGCTTAGAAACGGTTTCAATAGGAACTCCATTACTTAAAGTAACTGTAGTTGCAAAGGTGTGACGGGCAACATGGAATGTAAGATCTTTTTGAATTTCAAGCTTCGTGCAAACTTCCTTGATGTATTGATTCATTTTTTGATTGGAGTACACAGGCAGCAATTTATTGGCATAGATACTCTTAGGGTTGTCTGCATACTTATCCATAATTTCTTTCGCTTTATCCAAAATGGGCACCCTAACAGCTGTTGAAGTCTTTTCTCTTTGTGTACTTATCCATTTTGAGCCATCAATACCAATAATAATATTACTCGATTCTAAGTTCTTTACGTCTGCATAGGACAACCCAGTGTAGCAAGCAAAAACAAAAATGTCCCGGGTCATTTGATGTGATGGCTTTTCGAGCTCTCCTTCTTCCAAAGTTTTTAATTCTTCCTCGGTTAAATAACCTCTCTCTGTTCTATCGAATTTCAATTGATAATTAGCCGATGGATCCTTGTCTATCCATTCCAGTCTTAGAGCCAACTTAAACAACTTTTTCAAGCGTTCCATGTGTTTCATCAAACCATTATTATTTAGGCCTTCTATTGAGTGTAAATACATTTCAAAATCGATAACAAAAGCATAATTAAGCTGCCTTAGATAGACATCTGACCCGTACTTTTTAGTTAAGAACTTTTGGATATATGATTCGGTAGTACGGTAATTTTTAAGTGTGCCTGGTCTTAGCACTTTTACCATAACTTGATTGTGGTAAGAAAGTAATTGAGTCAAAGTTTTATTGTCATTGTCAGTCCCTAAAAAACGAGCTTTGATTACTGAAGCTGTAATTATTCTACCTTCTTTTTTTAATTGACTGTAGCAATCATAGAGCATACTGCGTGTTTGCTGTATGTGGTTATTTATAATTCTTGCTTCTTGGGAGTTTCCTCTAACACTAGATTTGGTGCTATCCCACATTATTTGTGGAACGCTTCTTTGCAAGCTAATTTCGATGCGCTTGCCGTTTACTGTTACGCGAACAAAAATCAATGCATTGTCACTCTGCTTAGAGTTGAGGCGAATAAAGAATGTAACGCCAAAAGTTGAAGTCGAATTCATAATTGAAAGTGTTTGGTTAAACGAATAACTCGTAACACGAAAGTCAAATCACTTTCAAAAAATTCTAAAAACAGGTTAAATCACTCACCTAGTTAAACAACTCCTTTTTCCAAAACCTCAGTGTTTATGCACAAACGACCCGAAAAATCACTCACCGAATCACTCACCAGAGGGTTGAAAATGATTGTTTTTAGTTAAATAGTCAAATGACTGAATTTCAATCATTTGACTATTATTTGGTGGATTTTGATATGATTTAAAACCCTAAAAAGTCGGGATGACTGGATTCGAACCAGCGACCCCTAGCACCCCATGCTAGTACGCTACCAGGCTGCGCTACATCCCGATTAAATTTCCAGTAGCCCCGCCAAGAATCGAACTTGGATCTAAAGTT
>Ga0116152_10000502_pt1 | contig 31594 bp, 32 predicted proteins | sample AD_UKC119_MetaG_FD_89894 | JGI IMG/M metagenome (GOLD analysis project Ga0116152, IMG submission 89894) | Active sludge microbial communities of municipal wastewater-treating anaerobic digesters from Hong Kong - AD_UKC119_MetaG | ecosystem: Engineered > Bioreactor > Anaerobic > Digestate... | reverse complement strand
ATATAATAGCGGATAAAACAGTTATATAATAGCGGGTTATATTGTTGCAAATTAGCGGATCGTATGCTATCCTAATGATGGAAGGGCAGGCGATACGTGTGGAATACAAAAAAAGATTTGCGGATAAAGTCTTGGCAAATCGGCTGCAAAGTGCAGGCGCTGTTTTAATAGAAGGCACAAAAGGCTGTGGCAAAACGGAAACGGCGATACAAATTGCAAACAGCATTGTGCATTTCGATGCTGATGCGCAGGTAAAAATCCGCATGGAGATTGATCCTGCCGGCGTGCTTGCCGGCGATACGCCCCGCTTGCTTGACGAGTGGCAGGAATATCCTGAAATTTGGAATTACGTGCGCCGTGCAGTCAACGAGCGCAAGCAAAAAGGACAATTTATCCTAACAGGTTCGGCCACGCCTGACGATAGAACAAAGCGGCATTCTGGCGCAGGTAGATTTTCAGTAATGAAAATGCGGCCTATGTCGTTTTTTGAAAAAGGCTGGTCCACGGGGGAGGTTAGCCTGGCGGCTTTGCTGCAAGGCAAAGTGCCGCATGCGGAGAGCGTCGCATTCGATCTTGGGGAGCTGGCTGAAAAAATAACCCTTGGAGGCTGGCCCGGCCTGATCGGCGCAAAAGCGTCGGAGGGCCTGCGGTTTGCTATGGATTATATATCGCTGATTGCCGAGGTTGATCTTTCCAGGGTGACCGATAAACGGCGTGATCCCTATAAAGTGATGCGATTAATACAGTCTGTCGCGCGAAATATTTCCACAGAAGCAACACTGACCACGCTTGCAAAGGATACCGGGGGCAGCGACGGTCAACTGGACGATGAAACAGTGGCGGAGTATCTTGCAGCGCTGGAACAACTAATGACAGTGGAAAACCTTCCGGCATGGAGCACGCATATCCGCAGTGCGGATACGCTTCGCAAGTCTCCGAAACGGCATTTTGCAGATCCCTCTCTGGCGGTCGGAGCACTGGGATTATCGATTGATAAATTGATGGCCGACTTGCATTATTTTGGCTTTTTGTTTGAGTCGCTTGCCATTCGGGACTTAAAAATCTATGCGGAAGCAAACGATGGCAAGGTGTTCCATTACCGTGATTCGCGCGGATTGGAAATTGATGCTGTGATAGAATACGCCGACGGAACCTGGGGCGCGTTTGAAATCAAACTCGGAATGGCAGCAGCGGATGCCGCCGCAGAAAACCTTTTGAAACTTGCGGCAAAAATCGATACAGATAAGGGAAAAGCGCCGTCGTCGCTTACGGTGATTACAGCAAACGGATTTGCCTACCGCAGACCAGACGGTGTGAATGTTGTTCCGCTGTCTGCGCTGACGGCATAAGGGCAGCGAAACAAAGAAAGAAAAAAAGGTAGGATTGCCCGCATCAATTATCTCGGGATGCTTCGGGCTGGCCGTAAGCAACGCGAGCAAGTCCGAAGCGCAACCGCGTGAAAGCGGCAAAGCCGCTTTCACGAAAGGCCGTCAGGCCGTATATATTTGCGACCGCCACCCCGTGATGTCGTCACATCACACGGTGGCGGTCTTAATTTTTATGTATTTGAAAAGGAATAAAATCCTTTTAGGCGGTTTCAGCGGTACCCAGCAAACGGTACGCGGAGGGATGGCGGGCAAACGGTCAAGCGGGTCGGGGGATTACAGGCGGGTCAGGCGGTTTTCAGCCGGTAGCCGCAGCGGTATACGGTTTCAATGCGGTTCATGCCCAGCTTGCGGCGCAGGCGCTGCACATGCACGTCCACGGTGCGGGTTTCGCCCATGCTCTGGTAGCCCCAAGCCTTGCGCAGCAGATGCTCGCGGCTTACGGGCAGATCGGGATTTTCCATCAGGGTAACCAGCAGCGCCAGCTCCTGTGCGGTCAGCTCCACACGCTCCTTGCCAAGCATTGCCACGCGGGCTTCTTCATCCACCGTCAGCGGAGACAGCGGCTGGTTGTGGGCCAACAGGCTTTCCACGGCCTGCTCCGCAGACTTGGGCGAGAATGGCAACACCAGCACGTCCGATCGGCCGCGGTACAGTGCCCGCAGATGGGACACGGTTTCCTGTTCCGCCGTTAAAAACAGCACGGGATAATCCAGCCCCTGTATTTTGTGGAACAGCGTCCGGCATTCCGGCCACTTCAGCCGCGCGTCCATCACCACCAGCGTATCCTTGCGCTGCGGTGCGGGCACGCCGTCAGAGAGCTTCTGGCGCAGTACCTCGTGGCCATTCTTTGTCAAAATCCGATATAGTTTATCCGTTACATTTTTGTCTTTGCCATAGATGAGTATTTTCGCCATTGATATCACCTCACACATAGTATGACGGATGAAAGTGGCGAAGCATTGCCTAAAATGTAAACGAATTGTGTACAACTTGTAAATAAACGCCTGGGCAAACGCCGGGTAAACCGCGCGCAGGATGGCGATTTGTGTATAGCAAAGAGATGAGATCGGTATAATACCGCACCGCATTGCACCCTGTTTGCCCCTATACTCATACCATCAAGGCGTGTGAGGAGGGGTGCGATGCCCGCAGGCAGGAAGAAACCGAAAACCAGCGCGCATATCGCGGGGGAGGACGAGGTGCTGGAGTGCCTGACCTCCGTGCTGCGCGGATCGGACGACGAGGACGAGCGCATTACCCCGCGCGACAAGCTGCGTGCCGCCGAGCTGCTGGCCAAGCGCTACGGCGCGCTGGACGGCGCGGCGCCGACCGTGGAAATTCCGCGCATCATCGACGATATTCCGACAGGGGACGATAGAAAATGACCGATATCCGGCTGTCCACGCTGATCGCGCCGACCTACTTCTCCCTCTGGCGCGCCGCGAAGGAAGGCCGGTGCGACGAGCTATGGCTGTACGGCGGGCGCGGATCGGGCAAATCGAGCTTTGTGTCCGTGTACATCATCTGCGGATTGATGGACGAGCCCGAGGCCAACGCCATCGTGTACCGCAAGGTGGCGGAGACGCTGCGGGAATCGGTGTACGCGCAGCTCAAGTGGGCAATTGACCTGCTGGGCGTCGCGGACTGGTTCCGCATGCGGCTTTCGCCGCTGGAGATCGAGTACATCCCCACGGGACAGCGGATACTGTTCCGCGGGTCGGACCGGCCGGAAAAATCCAAGGGCGTCAAGCTGCAAAAGGGGTACTTCAAGTTCCTCTGGTTTGAAGAGCTCACGGAGTTTGCGGGCATGCAGGATATCCGCACCATCAAGGCATCCATCCTGCGCGGCACGGAAAACAGGACGATTACCTTTTACAGTTACAATCCGCCGAAGTCCCAAAACAGCTGGGTGAACGAAGAGGCCCGAAGCGCTAAAAAGGGGCGGATAGCCCATCACAGCGATTACCGCGACATCCCCGCCGCATGGCTCGGGGATGCTTTTTTGCGGGAGGCCGAGGCACTGCGGCAGACAAACGAGCGGCAGTACCGGCACATGTACCTGGGCGAGGTCACCGGCACGGGCGCGCAGGTGTTTGACAATCTTGCCCTGCGGCCCATCCGGCCTAAGGAATGGCAGGGTCTGCGCACCTACAGCGGGTTGGATTTCGGCTTTGCGTCCGATCCGGACGCGTTTGTGCGCTGCGCTTACGACGGCCGGCGGCGCGTGCTTTATATCATCGACGAGTACGTGTCGCTGCGCTTGCTTGCCGATGCGCTGGCCAAGGCCGTCAAAGCCCGCGCCCACGACGATGTGATCACCTGCGACAGCGCCGAACCGCGCTCTATTGCGGAGCTGCGCAGCCGCGGTGTGCGCGTGATCGCCGCCAAAAAGGGGCCCGACAGCGTGGCCCACGGCATGAAATGGCTGCAAAGCCGCGTGCGGATCGTGATCGATCCCAAGCGTGCGCCGCATGCCGCCAACGAGTTTTCCGCCTACGAATACGAGCGCGACAGGGCCGGCGACCCCATCCCCAGCTATCCCGACCGCAACAACCACCTGATCGACGCCGCACGCTACGCGCTGGAGAGCGTGAGTGCGGGCGTGCGGGCGATTGTACCCAGGTAGGGTGAAGCGTAATTCCTCATTTACGCTACGCATTTCCAACGGAAAGAAGGGCCACAACATGATAACCATCGACCGAACCTTGCTGCTGCCGGACGGTATGCCGCCGGCTGACCTGCTGCTGGCGCTGCTTAGCGAACACCGCCGGCAGCGCGAGACACGGCTGGATCTTCTGAAACGGTATTACGACGGCGACCACGCGATATTGAGCCGCGCGCGGTTGTCCGGCCTGCCCAACAACCGGCTGGCGCATGCCCTGCCCGCGTATATCACCGCGATTTCGGCGGGGTATCTGGTCGGTTCGCCCGTGCAGTACAGCCTGCCGGATCATCCGGCGGCATTTGATCAGCTGCTGCAGGCGCTGCGCCGCAGCGATACGCAGAGTATCGACGCCGAGCTGGCGGTGGATGCCGCGGTATACGGCAAGGCGGTGGAAATCTGCTACGCCGACGAGCAGGCTAAGCCATGCGTGGCGCAGGTCGATCCGCGCCGCGCCTTTGTGGTGTATGACGACACGGTGGAGCACCGTCCGCTGCTGGGAATCACGGTGAACGATGTGCTGGATAAGCGCCTGAAAAAGTGCCGCGAGCGCATCACCGTATGCACCGACGCGCTGATCGTGCACATGGAGCGCCGCGCCAACGAGACGCCGGTGGAAACAGCGCGTACCGCGCACTACTTCGGCGGCGTGCCGATGACCGAGTACTGGAACAATGCCTCCGAGTGCGGCGATTTCGAGGCCGTGCTGTCGCTGATCGACGCGTACGACACCTTGCAGTCCGACCGTGTCAACGACAAGCAGCAGTTCACCGACGCCATCATGGTCTTGAAGGGCGTGGGCGCGCTGGGCGCGGAGGACACCGAGACCGATTTCCTCGCTGAGGATGACCCCGCCGCCGCGGCCATGGAGGCAAGCAGGCGGCTGCGCCACACGCGCACGCTGTTTCTGCCCGGCGACGGCGCGGACGCGGAGTTTATCACCAAGCCCGATTCCGAAAGCGGCAGCGAGCTGCTGCGCAAAAGCCTGGCCGGGGATATCCACAAGCTGAGCTTCGTGCCCGACCTGACCGATGTCAACTTTGCGGGCGATCTCTCCGGCGTGGCGATGCGCTTTAAGCTGCTGGGTTTCGAGCAGCACACCAAGATCAAGGAGCGCTGGTTCCGCGAGGCGCTGCGCACACGCCTGCGCCGCATGGCGCATTTCCTGCGCGTGCAGGGCGCGGCGGAATTCGACGTCGATCAAATCCAGATTACCTTCAAGCGCTCCCTGCCCGTGAATGATCTGGAGATCGCCAAAACCGTGCAGGCCTATCAAGGCATCGTGCCGGATGAAATCCTATTGTCGCAAGTGCCGTTTGTGGAGAACGCCAAGGACACCGCGGCGATGCGAAGCGAACGGGGTTAATTCCACATTCATCCAACAACCGCCAAAAACCAGCCTGTATCAAGCATCCGTTGGCCTATCGCCAGGATGCTTCTTACATAATACCCGCTTGCGGGAGTTCAGCCGACGGGCGTAAAACGGGAGGATAACCATGAGCACAGATTTGGAAAAAATCAAGGAACAGGAAACCGTGAACGACGCACAGACCGATACGGCGGAAAAGGCTTTCACGCAGGACGATATCAACCGCATCGTGAGCCAGACCATTGCCTCCGAGCGCAAGAAGGCCGAGGCCGCCGTTGCCCAGGCGCGGCAGGAAGCTGAGGCCCTGGCGCAGATGACCGCCGAGCAGCGCGCCCAGCACCAGATGGCCGAGCGGGAAACCGCGCTGGCCGCGCGTGAGGATGCGCTCAAGCAGCGCGAAATCCACGCCGAGACCGTGCAGCTGCTCCAGCAAAAGGGCCTGCCCGCCGACCTGGCCGACGCGCTTTCGTATGCCGACAGGGATAGCATGCAGTCCGCCGTGGACCAGCTGGAGCAGGCGTTTCGCACCGCGCTGCAGCAGGGCATCGAGGAACGCATGAAGGGCATGACGCCCGCCGCCGCAACGGGAACGACCGCAGGGTTTGAGGCGAAGCTCAAAAGAGCTGTGGGCATTCAGTAGCGGAGATGGAGGCTGTGAGGACGGGGGTAATTCGTCCCAACCGTTCCAATCCACCATCCGGAAGAAACGCAACAACCACAAGAAAGGGCGTATGTAAAACATGGCAAATTCCATTACTCTTTTCAAACAGACTCTCTCCGACACGCTGGACGAAGTGTACAAGCTCGCCAGCCTTACCGCCGTGCTCGACGGCAACGACGACATGGTGCGCCAGGGCGCAAACGCGAACGAGCTGATCATCCCCAAGATGAGCGTGCAGGGCCTCGCCGATTACGACCGCGCGGGCGGCTACGTGTCCGGCGACGTCACGCTGACCAACGAGACCGTGCAGTGCAATTTCGACCGCGGCCGCATGTTTACCGTGGACTCGATGGACGATCTGGAAACCGCGGGCGTCGCCTACGGGCGGCTGGCGGGCGAGCTGATCCGCACCAAGGTGGTGCCGGAGCTGGACGCCTTCCGCTTTGCCAGATATGCCGCGACCTCCGGCATCGGCGGCATCACCGCCGGCGCGGCGTTGACTACCGGCGCCGCTGTGATTACCGCGCTGCGCAACGCCGTAACGGCGCTGGATGAAAGCGAAGTGCCCTACGAGGACCGCTATCTCTTTATTACGCCCACGCTGGACGGGCTGATCGCAGACCTCGATACCACCAAGAGCCGGCAGGTGATGGACCGCTTCCAGGGCAAGGTGCTGGTGCCGCAGACGCGCTTTTACACCGCCATCAGCCAGCTGGACGGCACCACCTCCGGCGAGGAAGCCGGCGGCTACCTGAAGGCCGACACGGGCAAGAACATCAATTTCATGGTCATCCACCGCGACGCCGTGATCCAGTTCTCCAAGCACGTTGCGCCCAAGATCATCCTGCCCGACGTCAACCAGTCCACCGACGGCTACAAGTTCGGCTACCGCCACGTGGCCATCGCCGATGTGTACGAAAACAAGGTGGCGGGCATCTACCTGCACTACGCTACGGCGTAAGCAAACGCTGATAAAATCACCTGTACGCTGGCGATCGTATTTCCGTCATCTTGGGTCTGCACAACCCTCGATGTAGCGCTGCTACTACTTCGGGTTGCGCAAACCCAACCTGACAAAAATCCGATTCGCCATCGCACAGGCGCTTTCATCATCATTTGCTTAATGACAAATGAAATAAAAGCAGGTTTGGGGAGAATCCCTTACCAACCCGTCTTGAAAGGAACAGGACATGGCTGAAATACTGGACAAGCTCAAGCGTAGGCTGCGGATTGAGGATACGGCGCAGGACGCGCTGCTGGAGGATTTGCTCACCGACGCGGAGGCGTTTGCGCACGGCTACACGGGGCGCGATCCGCTGCCCGACGGCGGAGAGGCGGCGATTGTGCAGCTGGCGGCGCTCAGCTTCAACCGGCTGGGGCTGGAGGGCGAAAGCGAGCATGCCGAAGGCAGCGTCACCATCCGCGTAAACGGGCTGCCCGCCATGCTCAAGGCACGGCTGGACGCCATGCGCATCGCAAAGGTGGGCTAGGCATGCGGCTGAAGGAAAGTCTTAAGCGAACCGTAACCGTCAAACCCGCCGCCGCACCGGCTGTGTATCAGGCAAACGACAGGCTGTATCGCTTTGACGACGGGCAGGCATTCGCCGTCCGCGCGGTGATTCAGCCGATAACGGAGCAATCGACCGCCGCCGTGTACGGCGAAACGCCGCAGGCACAGCTTTTGATGCTGTGCGACGGCGGCGAAGACTTAGCAGAAGGCATGGGCGTGTGCGTGGATGGAATAGAAACGATGCCGTGCGATTACCGCATTGCGGCAATGCCGCGGCGCTACACGAGCCACAAGGAATACACGCTTGCCTATATAGCTCCGGAGCTGCGCGGATGATCCGCGCGGCGGGAGCGGCGGCGGTCGCACAGCGGCTGGATGATATCGCGCAGGCGATCACCCGCAATACGACCGCCGCCATGGCAGCGGAGGCTACGGCGATGGAAGCCGAGGCCAAGCGCCGCTGCCCCGTGAAAACGGGCGCGCTGCGTGAAAGCATCCGTGCCGATACAGCGCAAACGGACGCGGAAATCACAGCCGCGATCAGAACCGATCTGGATTACGCGGCCGCTGTGGAGATGGGCACGATTGCGCGGCCGCCCAGGCCGTATCTCGCACCCGCGTTTCGCGCGCGCCGAAGCGCGCTGACCGAGCACACGAAGCAGGCCGTGCGCCGCGCGATAAGGGGTGAAACCGAATGAACGAAACAAACAAAATCGCCGAGGTGCTGGCGCAGCTATCCGGCGTCGCCGGCGTAACGCGCGGGTGGCCCAGGCAGACCGCCGCGCTTCCGTGCATTGCCGTGGGGCTGACCGAACAGAACACCGCCGATACCCGCGACGATGCCGCGTATCTGACGCAGCACGTCTATGGCATCCGTATCTTTGCCGCCACGATGGGCGGCTGCGACACGCTGGGCGAGGCCGTTATTCCCGCGATGCAGACGCTGGGCTATACCCTGTCGCGCATGCAGGAAGTTGACGGCGAAACCGCGCAGCAGAAGCTGACGTTTGAAAAACTGGATTAGAGAGGAAGAAATCTATGAGTGCAAAACGAGCCATTATCGGCTTTCGGGGCGTGGCGCTTGCGCCGATCCTGACCGATTCCCTGACCGCCTACGAAACGGGCGCCGGCGCGGCGCTGACCTATGCCGGCCAGATGAGCCGCTCCGTGAAGGAGCAAAAAACAGACATCTATTACGACGATGACCTTTACGCCCAGCTGCGCAACGTGAGCGGCGAGGATGTCGAGCTGCGCATGGCTGAGGTGCCGCTCAGCCAGCTGCAAACGCTGGGCCTGGGCGTGTATGACGAAACGACCGAGACGCTGGAAGCGAATTTCTCGGTGTCCGGCAAGTTCTTTGCCCTGCGCTGCGTGGCGGACACGGTAAGCGGCCTGCCGTTTTATTTCAATTACCGCGTGTTCGAGCTTACCGGCGTGAAGTTTGACAACTTCGCCTCCAAGCAGGCCAGCGCGTCCGTGTGCGAGGTCATCCTCTCCGGCGTGTTCAAAAAGCCGCAGCTCGCCACCCTCAAGCCCTGGGCCGTGATGCAGCTCAAGGAGGACGGCTCCAACGCCGCCGCCTGCACCGCGTTCCTGACAGCGGCGGAAAGCAAGTAAGCCGATGAACTCGATCGATGTATCGCTGCCCAAAAGCGTAACCGTGCGCGGGTGCGAAATCCGGCGGATGCCGCTGGGCAAATATCTGCAGGCTATCCGGCTGCTGGAAACCTTTCCGCGGGAAACGGCGCAAAAGCTGGTGCCGGGCGGGGATCTGGCGGACGTACTGGAGGCGCTCAAAGCGCTGGACCGCAGCCGGTTGATCGACCTCGCGCTCAAGGCGCTGGCCGTGGTGCCGGCGCAGACCGTGGCGCTGATCGCCGCACTGACCGATATCCCGCAGGACACGCTGTTAAACGATGAGGCGATCGGCGCGGACGGGCTGCTGGAGATCGCCGAGGCGTGGCTTACGGTGAACGATACGGAAAATTTTATGCGGGCGGCGGGCCGCGTGCGCCAAAGGATCAGCCGGCTCGCCGCAACCCTGAAACCTGGCTGCAAAGGCTGATCGCCGCGTGCCTGAACATCGGTATTCCCAAGCGCGCGCTGCTGGAGGACTATTACCCCGCCGAGCTGCCGCTCATCCTTCGGGCGTGGGCGGATCTGCACGGCGGCGGGCAATCCGGCCGGACAGAAACGGTAGACCCCATGACATTCTTTGGATCGGGAGGCGAGACGATTGACGGTTGAAGAGATTTCCATCCTGATTTCCGCGTCGGCGGAGCAGGCGATCGCACAGCTGGACACGGTGTCGCAGAAGGTGAGCGCGCTGGCCGGCGGCAAGCCGTTCCGCGTGGCGCTGGATACCGCGCAGGCCGAGGAAAAGCTCGCCGCGCTGCAGCGCACGGCCAACCAGCTGCTTACCGACCTCAACGGAAACCAAACCACCGCGTCGGCGCTCGCGCAGGCGCAGAACAACTACAAAAGCGCCATCAGCCAGCTGCAAACGCTGAAATCCCTCTCCCGCACCACCTACGAGCAGGAGCTGGAGTATCTGCAGGCCATTCAGGAAAACATGAAGCAATACGGCCTGCGCACGGAGGATGCGCTGGACTTGGAAGAACGCCTGCTGGACGTGCAGGCGCAGATCGCCGCGCGCGATGCCGCAAGCCTCGACACGATGCTGGACGGCGTCATCACGGCGCTGGAAAACCGCTACGAAAGCATGCGCGACGCGGAGCTGTCAGCGCTTGAGGAAAGCCGCGCGGCCTGGGAAACGTGGCAGGAGAGCAGTGCCGACGCCATCCAATCGCAGATTGACGCGCTGGACGCGCTGACCGAGGCCGAGGATCGCGCGTCCGAGGAAGAGGGCTACGTCCGCAAGATCGAAAAGCTCAAGCAGGCGCTTGCCTGTGAGCAGGACGATTTCAACCGCGCGCAACTCACCGGCCAGCTGGATACTGCGCAGGAAGAGTACGAAGCGTGGCAGAGCCAGACCGCGCGCGCGGATGAAAAAGCCGCGCTGGAAGCGCAGCTCGATGCCGTGAACGAACGGACGCAGGCGGAGCTGGCCGCGCTGGACACGCAGGCTGAGGCCGTTAACGCGGCCTATGATGAGCGTCTGCAGGCCGCCGCGCTGGAGGCCGAGGCCGAAAAACAGCTGATGACGGGCACGCAGGACGAGCTGCTTGCCCTGATTGCCGCATACGCGCCCGATTACAACGCCGCCGGCCAAACGCTGGGCGAACAGCTGCTGCAAGGCTTTACGGACAAGGTCGGCAGCGTGGAGGGCTGGACGGATACCCTTAACGGGATGATCGCGGCCGTGCAGCAAACCCTGAACACGGCCATGCAGGAGGCGGCCGACAGCTTTTATACCGATCATGCAGCAGCGGCCGCCGGCATTACCATTACCCAGCAGAACACCTTCAACACCCCTGTCGAGTCGCCCGCCGATACCGCCTACCGCATCCGGCAGGCCAACGAGGCGCTGGCCGCGCAATTATTGGAATCCTAGGGAGGCTCTATGCAAAAATTAACCTATATCAATCGCAATAACGAGCAGGTCGTGTTCTGCGGCGCACCGTACGTGCTGTCCAAAGTTGGCGGGCTGGGGCTGCCGGAGCTGGAGATCGAGACGATTCGCGGGGCGTATCAGCAGGGGGATACGGCGGTGGGCGTACGCCGGCAGAAACGGATGCTTACCCTTACGCTGCACATCATGGCGGACACGCGCGCGGCGCTGTACCGCCGGCGTATGGAGCTTCTAAACATCCTCTCGCCGGACAAGGCGGTGCAGGGTGACGAACGCGCCGTGCTGCTTTACGAAAACGACAACGGGCGCTACATGACCTGGGCCATCCCCTGCGGCGGGCTGGACGCATCCGCCCGCGCACTGGACACGCAGCCCAACGTAAAGCTGAGCTTCCGCTGTGAGAGCCCGTACTGGTACGCGGTCAACCCGACCTCCGTCGTGTTTGAAAACACAGGCGCGGGCTTTACGTTTCCGTTTTTCTTTCCCGTCGCTTTCGGCATGCGGGACTATTGCCGGGACGCAAACAATCAAGGGCAGGTGAGCGTGCCCGTGGAGATTACCATTGTGTGCAAGGGCGAAGTTCCGCGCCTTTACAACCGAACCACGGGCAAAGAGATCGCCATGAGCGCGGCGGTGCCCGAGGGCAATACGCTGGTGCTGAATACCGATCCGGCGCGGCTGGACGTGAGGATTATCGACGCGGAGGGAACCGAAACAGCGGCGTTCGGCAAGCTGAGCCTGGACACGCCGCTGGCGGATTTCACCCTGCGCCCGGGCCTGAATGAGCTGCAATACCAGGCGGGCGGCGCCAGCGCGCAAAGCGAGATCACGGTTACATGGCGTAATGCGTATGAGGGCGTGTAGGTAATGAGGAATGGGCATCGAAGGTGAGCGCGTGCCCAGTGGGTACTTCAGCGAAGCTGAAAACGAACCGGAGATGGGAGATTTTAAGGAGTATCACGACCGATCAGGGAGTGAGACGATTATAAAACCGAGTGGGCATAGGGTGGAAAGATTGCTTCGCAATCCTTTCTTGCATGCGGTAATTAATTTGATAACAGGAGACGGATATGACGTTACAGTTCCTCAATTTTGCGTTTGAGAAGCTCGGCGAGATCGCGCAGTTTGAAAGCCTGCAGTTTACGCGCAGCTACTTTGGTACGGGCAGCTTCAGCTTGACGGTGGATCCGCGGGCGAAGGGTGCGGATGCGATCGCGCCCGGCGTGCTGGCGCTGGCGGACGCGGGCAAGGTGTTTTTGATCGAGGATGTGCAAACGCTTTCGCGCGACACGCTGGCGGTGAAGGGATGCATGCTTAAGGGCATTGCCAGGCGGCGCGTGTGCGTGCCGCCGCTTGCCGCTTCGGCGCGGGCGTATCAGGACTTCGGGTGGGATCGGTTCACGGGCAGCGCGGAAGCCGCCTATCTGCATTTTGCGGAAAACAACCTCATCCATCCGGACGCGGCAGCCCGCGCCGTCCCTAACCTCGCGGTGGCTGCTGATCAGCAGCGCGGCGAAACCCTGCCGTGGCAGGCGCGCTTTGACCGGTTGGATACCCTGTTTGCCGCTATCGGCGAGGCCACGGGTCTCGGCTGGGATATTTTGGCGGATACGGTAAACAAGCAATTTCTGTTTACCGCGTGGGAGGGCATCGATCGCACGGCGGGCGACACCCTGTGCCTGATCAGCGAGGCAAACGGCAACGCCGCCAACGTGACCTATCAGCAGAGCCTCTCCGGCAGCGCCACTACGCTGTACGTCGGCGGTGCGGGCGAGGATGAGGATCGCTTTATCCTCTGTGAAGGCGCGGCCGCGCAGGGCATCAGCCGCAGGGAAGGCTGGGCCGAGGCCGGCAGCCTTGCAGACGCCGGGCTGCTTACGCTCTATGCGCAAAATAAGCTCAGCGGCATGGGCAGCAAAACCACAGTGTCCGCCACGCTGATCGACTCGGGCGCGTGCCGCTACGGGCGCGATTACGATGTGGGCGATATCGTGCTCATGCAAGGACGCTTTGGCAGCGCATCGGTGCGCATTGCCGAGATTACGGAGACATACGAGGGCGGCGCGCGCACGCTGACCGCCAACTTCGGCGATGCGCCCGTTACGGTAGAGCGGCTGCTCACAAACCGGCAAAGCGCCGCAAGGTAAGCGGCGCAAGCCAGGCAGAGATGGGGAAGCACGAATGGGGAAGCGCGAGTAAACGAGGAATGGGGAATGAGGAATGGCGGAAAGATTGCTGTGCAGTCTTTTGATTACCTATACGAATATAGAAGCAAATGAATCTATATGACATGAAGTCATTTGCGGCAACAATCGGTTGAAATCAATCGGTTGCATAAGCAACCGTACCTTCATTCCTAATTCCTCATTAACACACAAACGAAACCGACGGAAAGGACAAACAGTATGGCACAGGAACAGTATGGATTTTTCAACAGCACGGTCGGGGACGAGCGCAGCTATGACGCGGCGGATATGGCCGCGGCGCTGGGTACGCTGGCGTCCGGTGGCGTGGCAAAGCTGGATACCTGCCTGCAGGTAACCGCGGAGGGCGCCACCATGCGTACGCTGGTGGGGTACGGCTCGGCACTGCTCAACGGGTACTGTTACCGGCTGCGGGACGATGGCAGCGGCAACCGGGCGTTTGCGCACACCACGGAGGCGGAGCTTGATCGCATCGACCGCATCATCCTGCGGCTGGATCTGACGGCGCGCATGATCACGCTGCAAAAGCTGATCGGCACGGCGGCCAGCACGGCCACGGCGCCGGCCCTGACACGGGACAGCGAGACCTGGGAAATATCGCTGGCACAGGTGCGTATCCGCGCCGGCGCGGAGGAAATCCTGCCCGCCGATATTACGGACGAACGTGCGGACGATGCCGTTTGCGGCCTGATCGCGCCGGAAAGCCTCAGGCGTTCCGCCATCCGGCAGATGATCGACGACGCCCTTGCGGAGGAAACGGAGGATGTCCTTCGTGATTCGGCACAGACGCTGGATGCCGCCAGGCAGACGCAGGCGCGTACCAATATCGGTGCGCAGGCAATGATCACGGCTTCCGGCGTTTTAAAGGGCGACGGTGCGGGCGGCGTTGCGCCGGCGGTCGGCGGCACGGATTTTGGCGCACCGGCCACGGAGGCAGCGGCCACGCTGGCCGCCGCGGCCTGGGTTGGAACGGAAGCGCCGTATACGCAGGCCGTTGCGGTGTCGGGCATGACGGCGGCCAAAAAGGCTGTCGCGGGGCTTTCGCATGCGGCCACAAGCGCACAATACCTTGCTGCGGCGGCTGCCATGCTACACGTAACAGCACAAGGAACAGACGCGATCACGGTAACGGCGGAAGGCAGCGTGCCGACGGTAGACCTTCCTATCCTGATAGAGATTGTGGGGTGACGACATGGCGATTATATCGGTGTTTCCAGGCGGAGAAGCGCCCGCCACACTGCCTGCGTTTACCTATACCGGCAGCTATACCATGATTGACGACGACGATGGCAATTGGCGCATTAAGTTCCTGACCAGCGGCACGCTGACCCTGATCGATAAAGCCCGCACCGTTGACCTGTTTCTGGTCGGCGGGGGCGGCGGCGGCGGCAAGTACGGTGGTGGCGGCGGCGGCGGCTATACGCTCCTGCAGTCAGGCGTTGCGCTGCTGAAAGACACAGCTTATTCCATTGTCGTTGGCGCTGGCGGCAGCGGTGGCGACTCGCCCACAAGTGGTGGCACGTCGTCTGCCTTTGGGTATTCACGTGGCGGCGGGCACTATGGGTACTCTTCCGTGCAGAAAACGACAAACGCAGATCGCGATGGCGGTAATGGCGGCAGCGGCGGCGGAGGCTATAATTATGGCTATGGCGGTACAAACGGTTCTAATGGTACGTCGAGTCAGGCGGACGGCGGAACCGGTCAGGGCACGACCACAAAGGAATTTCACGAAACTGGCGGGACTGTGTATGGCGACGGAGGGAACGGCGATCAGCACAGCGAGGGAGCAGGTGGGGCCAATACCGGCAAAGGCGGTAGCAGCGGGACCTATTCCACAGCATATGCAGGCGGCTCCGGCATAGTGATCATTCGCAACCACGTAGCGTAAGGAGGCGGCTATGAACTACGCATTAATCGAAAACGAAACTGTAACCAATATTATCTGGCTGCGTGACGAAAATGCACAGGATTTTCCAACCGCCGTCAAGGCCGACCAGCTGGCGGTACAGGTCGGGGACACCTATGCGGACGGGCTGTTTTACCGAAACGGAGAGGTGCTGCTGCCCCCGGGAAAGCAGGCAGAGCAAACCATCGCGGCGTTGGATGACGCTGTGGTCAATCTCACCTACGAAAATATTCTGCTGGAATACGGGATTTGACGGGGAATGGGACGGGGGTTAATGAGGAATGAGGAATGAAGGTGCGGCTGCTTACGCAACCGGGTGATTTTATGTCATTACCGGAGCTATAAAAAAGCAAGATACATAACCGTATCTTGTTACAGCCATATACCCACTCGGTTTTATAGTCGTCTCACTCCCTACCGGTCGTGATACTCCTTAAAACCACCCATCTCCCATTAACCCCCTGGCCAACCAATAAACAGGAGGAACAAAAATGCTATACCAAATCTTAGAGCGCATGATCGCGCGGGGAACGACCGTCGGGCTGCAGAACAAGCTCGACGTTTTTTATGCCGTGGGGCGGCTGACGGAAACGGAGTATCAGGTGTTGGCCGCTGCCCTTACAGAAGGGAGCGGCCAGTAGCATGATCACGGGAACAGAGGTCGCCCAAAAGGCGAAAAGCCTGCTGCTGATGCAAACCATCCCCTATGTGCTGGGCGGTGAGGACACGGACGGGATGGACTGCCAGGGGCTGGTGGAGTGGACGCTGCGGCAGCTGGGCATGGAAGCCGATTACCGCGGCACCAACGACATGTGGCGCAGCCTGCTCAGCGAAAAAGGCACCATTGCGCAGGGCGTGGCAAAGTACGGCAGCCTGCCGCTGGGTACGCTGATCTTTATCCACGACAACAACGGCGGCGAGCCCAAGCGCTATCAGGGCGACGGCGAGGGCAACGCGTGGCATGTGTACATCAAAATTTCGGATACGATGCTGGTGCATGCCAGCGCGTCCAACCTGATCGTCACCACGCGCACGTTTGCCGACGAAGCCATCCCCAACGGCGGACCCAACGCCTACGGCTTGATCCGCGGCGTGACATACGAGGTTACGCCTGTGAAAACGGCGGTTGCCGCCGATGTGGATTCCGCCGCCGATACGGCATTTACGGCCGCTGCGCAGGCATGGTCGCCGCTGTATTTCCGCCTTACGTTCAAAACGGGGTGCATGGGCAGCGGTGTGCGCGAGCTGCAAACGGGGCTCAACCGGCTGGGCTGTACCCTGCGGGTGGACGGGCGCTTCGGGCCGGTGACGGAGGAGGCCGTGATCACCTTCCAGCGGGAGCACGGGCTGGAAGCGGACGGTGTTGTGGGGCCAAAAACCTGGGATGCGCTCATCGCCGCCGTAAACGCATGAGCGCGGAAAGGATATAACAATGGGAAATGTCTGGGATAAACTGGTAAAGATCACAGCCGCCGCCGCAGGCGCGGCCACTGGCGCGCTGGGCGGCTGGAGCTGGCTGATGACGGCGCTGATGGCCTGCATGGTTGCCGATTACATCAGCGGCATGATCGTGGCATGGATGGGCAAAAGCACCAAAACCGAGTACGGCGGCCTGTCCTCCAAGGTAGGGGCGATGGGGCTGGTGCGCAAGGGGCTGATGCTTATGGTGGTGCTGGTGGCCGCGATGCTGGACAAGGCGCTGGGCCAGGGAAACGCGATGTTTCGCGACGCGGTTTGCTGGTTTTACATCGCTAACGAAGGCCTGTCGCTGATGGAAAACCTGAGCCTGGCCGGCGTGCCCTTTCCCGAGAAGCTGAAAACGCTGCTGGGGGAAAAGGCGGATCAGGACGAATAGAAATGATTACAAAAACGGCTGAACGGTGGAATATCCGTTCAGCCGTTTTTTACGTTGCTTAGCTATGCGGCGCGTTTTATCTGCCCGTTATCACGGCCATCACGCGGTTGCGGCCTGTGCGCTTGGCGGTGTACAGCGCGTCGTCGGCGGCCTTGAGCAGCGCGTCCGCCGTTTGCCCGTCCTGGGGAAACACGGCGACGCCGATGGAGATGGTACAGGTGCGCATCAGCGCGCCCAGATGCGGGATTTCCAGCCGGCTGACGCCCAGGCGCAGGGTATCGGCCTTTTGCACGCCGCTGTCCAGCGGTGTGTTGGGCAGCACAACCACAAACTCCTCCCCGCCGTAGCGGCATACGATGTCCTCGCCGCGGGTGTTTTGCTTAAGAAACTCGCCCAGGTAGCGCAGCAGCAGATCGCCGCCGTCGTGCCCGTAGGTGTCGTTGAAATCCTTAAAATAATCGATGTCGAACATCAGCACCGAAACCGGCGTTTGCTCCCGCTGTGCGCGGGATATCTCACGCAGCAGCGATTCTACCATATACCGCCGGTTATAGATGCCGGTCAGCTCGTCGTGGATGGACTGCTGGCGCAGGGTGTTTTGCAGCATGATGTTGCCCAGCGAAAGCGCGGCGGTCTCGGCCGCGGTGGTCAGCAGCTGAAGATGGGGCGCAAAGTACGGCGTGCTTTCGGCGGCGGGGCCGTCAGAGATAAAAGCGGCGTGCAGGATTCCCAGCATTTCGCCGTTTGCCTCCATGGGCAGGCACAGGTACTGGCCGTTTGCCGCGGCATGGATGTGCGGGCAGGGCAGCCCGCGGTGCTCACTGTCCAGCAGGTTTGGCCTGCCGCGCCGCACCGACCAGCAATCGGTGGGAACAAACTCCCTGGGCACGCGGCTTTCCTCGCCCCAGGTCTCCTGCGCCTGCATGCGGGTTTTAGAATCGCTGAGCAGGTACACGGCGCCGTCTGTGCGGGGGCAAAGGTCGCGCACAAACTGCGCGCAGATGGTACACACGTCGGCAAGGGTGCGGCAGCCCTGCAGCAGGCCCTCCATGTCGGCCAGCAGGCGGATGGCGCGGTTGTGCTCCTCCAGCCGCTGCAGGGATTGCTCCAACTCGCGGTTGGCCGCGCGCTCGGCTTCGTGCGCCCGCCTGTTTTCGGTGATGTCGCTGCCGGTGGTAACGATGTAATCGTTGCCGTCCTCATCCACCAGCGCGGTGGTAACACATTTAATCAGCAGGGCGCGGCCGTCCTTGGTTTTCAGGTGGCATTCAAACGCCTGAAAGGTACGCGCGTCGCTGATATGCTTGATGAGCTCCTTGATTTTTTGCGGATCCCTGGCGATCAAATCCCAAAACGGCGTATCCTTCAGCTCTTCCATCGTATAGCCGCTGGTTTTTTCGCAGGCCTTGTTGAACTTGATCAGGCGGCCCTGCCGGTTGTACACCATAATCAGCGAGTCCGACGTGTCCAAAACGGCCTCGGAAAAATTGCGCTCCTTGATCAGCTCCGCCTCGATGCTTTTCATCGGGGAGATGTCGCGGATGGAGGACAGCTGCATGCCCTTGTGCTCGCCAAAGTCGATCAGGTCGGAGTTTTGCAGCACATGGATGCGCTTGCCGTCCGCGCGGACGAAAACGGATTCATAGTTGCGGATTACCCGATTTTGCCGCAGGGACGCCACATACACCTTTCGATCCTCCGGATTTTGGTACATGGCCTGCGCCGTAAGCCGGCGCAGCTGTGCGGGCGAATAGCCCGTCATTTCGTTAAACGCGGGATTGAACGCGATAAAATGGCCGGCCTGATCCGTGATGGTGATGCCTACCGGCACGCTGTTGAAAATCAGGTGATAGCGGGCCTCGGTCTGCCGGCTGAGGGCGCAGCAATCGGGAAAGCCGCGGAATATGACAAACAGGTGCGGCCGTCCATCCAGCGAAATCCGGCTGATGCTGAGGCTGACCGGCAGGGGCTGCCCGTGCGCGTCGCGCAGGGAAGCGGGCATATTTTGCACCGCGCCATTTTGCGCCAGCGCGCCGCGGACGGCGGATAAATCGTGCGGGTCGGCAAGCAGGCCAAACAAGTTTAGGTCCCGCACAGCCGCCGGCGGCAGCGTAAGCATGGATACAATATCGGAATCAAGATACACAACTCGACCGTCCGCCTCGCACAGCGCCATGGCGACGGCCGGATCGCCGTTGGGTTGACGGGAAGGGGCTGTATGTGTCAAAGGCAATTTCCTTTCCGGTGCGGCGGTACCGCTCGCGGCCGTAGTTGCTAAGGGCATAGAGCAATAAAACGCTGCGCAAAACGTGATGCTGTGCAGAGACAGGGTTGTTTTTTCGTAAAAAAGTGCAAAGCAGGATCGACATGCTTGGCGGATGTTCTACATGTTTAGATATACTTCAATCAGTCCATCCTAGGATAGCAAACCAAATGCATTCTGTCAACGAAAAGTTTTCGGTATCCGCCGCCCGGGGATCGGAGCGCGCGCCGACGGGCCCTGCGAAAAAACACATTGAAAACCCCGGCAATTTACGGTACAATGCGTTTGGGAATGAAGGTCTCCCATGGGGTGTCCCAAAACCGCCGACAGGCTGATGACTTCTGCTGCAAAGGGGCCGTTGGCTTTTTTCTATATCCGGATAAGGAGAGAACTGTAGGATGCGAGCATGCTTGCTGATTGGACTGGGAGGATTTTTAGGGGCGGTGATGCGCTATCTGCTGTCGCTGCTGCCCATCTCGGAAAGGATCGGGTTTCCGATCGTCACACTGCTGATCAACATCGCAGGCGCGTTCCTGATCGGGCTGCTGGCGGGGCTGACGCTTAAAAATCCCGCGCTGGATACCGACTGGATGGCGTTTTTGCGCGTGGGCCTGTGCGGCGGGTTTACCACGTTTTCCTCCTTTGCACTGGAGACCACCGTGCTGTTTGGCGCCGAGCGCGTGGGCGCGGGGCTATTGTATATCGGGCTCAGCCTGGCGTTTGGCCTTGCCGCCGTGTGGGCGGGCCGAATGCTGGTTATGTAAGGCAACCGGAATTTGAACGCCTTTGTGTTCATACGGAAAGGCTTCTTTTTTACCGCAGCAGCCCGTCGCAATAATGTGCCCGGAACGACACGATTTTGCCACAACCTTTGTTTATGATATACTTGCAGCAGGAAAGAAAGCTGCATACCGACCGAACAAAGGAGTGAAACGCTATGAAACGTTTATTGAAAGTTCTTGCCGTTACCCTGGCGCTGGCCGCGCTGCCGGTTCTTTCCCTGGCCGAAGAGTCCTTCGGTTCCGCGTCCGTAAACACGGAAACAACCTACACGCTGACCGAGATGCTCACCTATGCCATGCAGGACGAATACCTTGCCGAGGCGGAGTACATCGCCATCCAGGAGGCCTTCGGCGTGGACAATCCCTTTACCAACATCATGGGAGCGGAGGTTACCCACCAGGAAACGCTGCAAAAGCTGTTTGAAACCTACGGTATCGAGGTACCGGAAAACACGGCGGCGGACCATGTGGTGATCCCCGAAACGCTGCAGGAGACCTACGAGGTCGGCGTGCAGGCGGAAATTACAAACATTGCCATGTATGAGGCCTTTCTGGCGCAGGGTGACCTGCCCCAGGACGTGGTAAACGCGTTCACGGCGCTGATGACCGCCTCCCAGAGCCATCTGGAAGCATTTGCCCGCAATGCCGAAAACGACGGCGTGCAGCTGAACCTGGGGGATGGCAACCAGTACGGGCAGGGCAACGAAAACGCCCAGACCAACCAGAATGCCGGCGAAACCCAGCAAAACGGGAACGGCAACGGCGGAAACTGATCCGAACAAACATAGAAAGGAACCATATATACAACGCAAGCAACGCATATCCGGCGTCCGCCCCATCGGCAGGCGCCGGTTTTTGATACCGCAGGCGCGCTGGAATCTTCCGCACACAATCGCCAGAATATGGAAATTACTGCCTGCAAAGAATGAAACCTATTCAATACGTCGTCTTTATGATATAATATGAAAATATAGATCGAGCGGAGCATAGTTTCCAATTATAGACAGCGTCGGAAATGAATATTATTGTATCAATCAAACCGGTTTTTCAGCGGATACGTCACGCCAAGCCTTTATAAAAACAGAGTCCGGCAACAAAAACGCGAATAGAATACAGATAACTCTATGCAAAGGGAGGGAGCATGGCCTGTGGATATGACGGTTATTGTTCCGTTGTTTCAAAACGCCTCCATGCTTCTGGTTCTGTCGGTTATTCTGGAAGGAATCTATCTGCTGCATATCCGGTTCCGCCGGTTTCAGCTGGCGGCCATCGGGGTGCTGATTGCCTGTGTCTGTGTTGTGATTATGTCCATGCCGTATACGGTGTCAACAGGCATTGTATTTGATACGCGGACGATCCTCATCAGCGTAACCGCGCTGACCTTTGGCTTGATCCCGACGGCGATCACGGCGGCGGTTGCCATCGCGTACAGGATTTATCTGGGCGGAAGCGACATGCTGGCCGGCATCGTGATCATCATCCTCTGCGGGCTGATCGGGCTGGGCTGGCGCAGATGGCTGTACCCCACCCAGCGGAAATGGCGCTGGCTGAATGTATATGTCATGAGCGTGATCGTGCATGCGGTGATGCTGGCCTGCCTTCTTACGCTGCTGGCTTACCCCGAAAACATTCGGGTGGTGCAAAGCGTTGCGGTACCGGTGCTGGTGGTGTATCCGATCACGGCGGCGCTTTTAAGCCTGCTGCTGATACGCCAGCGGGAAACGATCCAGACGCAGGAAGCGCTCAAACAGTCGGAGGAGCGGTTCCGCGTGCTGTTTGACCAGGCCCCGCTGGGATACCAGACGCTGGATACGAACGGCGCAATCATGGATGTAAACCAGAAGTGGCTGGACATGATGGAGTATCCCCGCAGGGAGGTTATCGGCAAGCCGTTTGCCGCGTTCCTTTCGCCCGACGACGCGCGCGATTACGGCCGGAATTTTGAAGCCTTCAAAGCGCAGGGCCATGTGCAGCGCGAGTTTACCATGGTCACCAGGTCCGCAGCGCAGCGGTATGTCAGAATCGAAGGGAAAATACGCTATGACGCCGATGGCCGGGCGATACAGTCCCATTGTATTTTGCAGGATATCACCAAGCAGCGCGAGGCACAGGAACGCCTGCGCGCCAGCGAAGAAAAATACGGCAGCTACATCAGTAACGCACCCAATGCGATCATGATCGTCAACTCCAAGGGGCGCGTGATAGAGGTTAACGAGGCGGCGGTCCGCATTTCGGGATACAGTCGGGATACGCTGCTGACGATGAACCTGCTGGATACCGTGGATGCAGGCTCTATGGAGGCCGGCAAGCAGATGTTTAATAATCTGCTTGGGCAGGGCGCCTGTCTGGGAGAAGTGCAGTTTATGCCCAGGGACGGATCCCTGCGGTGGGCAAACGTCAGCGGCGTCAAGCTGAAAAAGGATCGTTACCTGTGCTTTATGAGCGATATTTCCCAGCGGAAATGGGCAATGGAAAAGCTGATCTATTCCAGCAGCCATGACAGCCTGACGGAGCTGTGGAACCGCAAATACTTTGACGCGGAGGTGGAGCGGCTGCATACAGCCGAAAATCTGCCGCTTTCCATCATCATCGGCGACATCAACGGCCTGAAGCTCATCAACGATTCCTTTGGCCGGGCGGAGGGCGACCGCATTATTGGAGAAACCGCAAGGCTGATGGCCGGGCTTTGCCGGCCGACGGACATTTTAGCCAGAACCGGCGGCGACGAGTTTTCCGTCATTTTGCCGAAAACCGATCGGGAAACCGCGGTCGGGCTGCTGCACAGCATGCAGGCGGCGATGGAACACTACAACGAAACGATTGCCAACGATACGCTGCACATCCATCTGGCGCTGGGCGTGGCGACCGGGGAAACCACGGAGGAAGGCTTTACCGAAATCCTGGTGCGCGCCGAAAACAGCATGAACCAGCGAAAGCTGCTGGAGGAAAGAAGCTCGCACAGCTCCATTATCGCAACCATAAAGGCGACTATGCGCGAAAAAAGCCACGAAACCGAAGCGCATGAGGAGCGCATGGCGCAGCTGGCCCGCAAGGTTGGCGTTATTCTGGGGCTGACACAGGTGGAGCTGGACCATATCGAGCTGCTGGCGGAGCTGCATGACATCGGCAAGGTGGGTATCTCCGAGCAGATCTTGAATAAACCGGGCAAACTGAACGAAGAGGAATGGCGGGAAATGAAAAAGCACCCCGAGATCGGGGAGCGGATCGCCATGTCCACCGCCAGCCTTGCGCCCATTGCCTACTATATCCTGTGCCACCACGAGCGGTGGGACGGCCGCGGCTATCCCCAGCAGCTGGGCGAATACCAGATTCCGCTGCTGTCCCGAATCATCTCCATCGTGGACGCCTACGACGCGATGACGCAGGACCGGGTATACCAAAAGGCTATGTCGCACCAGGCCGCCATGGCGGAAATCCTGCGCAGCGCCGGAACGCAGTTTGACCCGCGGATCGCCAGAATATTTTGTGAAGAAGTGTTTGAGAGCAACAAGGCTGTGTAATCGATATTACCGTTTACCGATCGAACCTGTGCCGCTTAAAGGCAATGAGAGGGAGAAGAAATCGTTATGACGAAAAGCAAGCATATGGCCGCCCAGACCGTCTGCGTAATGATTGGCGACGTCAGCTATGAGTTTTCGGCAGAACTGATAAAGGGCTTTTTTAATACGGCTGAAAAGGAAGGCATACGGCTGCTGCTGATGATGGGCATGCCGCGGCACGCCGGCCATTTTGGCCTCGGCCTTACGCCGGAGCCGGGCTATCATTACAACAGCATTTATGATTATGCCGGCCTGTCCGGCGCGGACGCCTATGTGTTTTCCTGCGGCGCGCTGTCCGGCTTTGAATCGGAGAACACCTATCAGGAGTTTCTCAAGCGCTTTGAGGGCAGACCGTATGTGATACTGCAGGAAAATGTGGAGGTCACGGCGCCGTACACGTCCTGCATCACGGTGGACAACTACTCCAGCTTTTCCCAGTGCATCGAGCATTTGATCCAGGTACACGGCTATAAGAAAATCGCCTTTGTCGGCGGTATTAAGGAGCACCCCGATACCCGCGAGCGCCTGCGCGCCTACCGCTGCACCATGGAAAAATACGGCTATCCCGTGGAAGATACCATGATCGTGTACGGGGATTATTCGGAGTATTCCGACAGCTGTGTGGCATGGCTGCTGGACCACAATCCGGAGCTGGAGGCCATTGCGTTTTGCAACGATGAGATGGCCAAGGGCGGCTATCGTGAGTGTACGCGGCGCGGATTGAAGGTGGGCGAGGATATCGCCATTACGGGTTTTGACAACTTTGCCACAAGCCGGTCGCTGATCCCGCCGCTGACGACGATCTCGCAAAACACCTACAAGATGGGTGCCATGGCGGTGCAGCAGGTGGCGGCGCTGCTGGACGGCAGGCCGGTATCCTGCACCAGGCTCAACACGCAGCTGCATATCCGCCGCTCCTGCGGCTGCAATCCCAACACGGTGCGAGACCTGTTCAGGTGCGATGCTATTTTGAGCGGCGAAGTGGATGTCGATACAATCATCCGGGGCATACGGGAGGACCTGATCGGCAACTTTACCCACAGCGAACGCGAGCAGTCCGCCCTCGTGGTGGGGCAGCTGACCGATCATATTGCGGTGCTGTGCCGGGATAATCCGGATTGCCTGTTTGACCGGACGGCGTTTATCGACTGGCTGCAGATATACTGCGACGCGAATCCCGCCTATACGATGATCCTGGCCAAGCGGTTCAACGATTATGTGATGCAGGTGCCGGCGGAGTGCCTAAAGCGCCGCCCGGTCCGGATTCTGTATAACATCCTGTCCTTTATACAGGGATTCCTGTTCTCGTATCGGGCGCGCTGCGCCGAGCAAAACCTGGATGATTTCCGCGTGCAGTCGTGGTTTATCCCCGAGCTGATCCGCGACCTTGTCAACTATGACATTGAGGACGAAGGCGTGTTTTTCAGCGTGGTGGAGCGCCTGCACGGCATCCGCTTGAACAACAGCTACATCTGTCTACTGCCGCAGCCGCGCTCGCTGCGCGATTCGGGACATCTGTACATGCCGGGCAAGCTGCTGCTGGCGGCCTACCAGTGCGGCGATAAGGCCAAGGCCTATCCGCATTCGCAAATGCCCGTTATCGACGCGGAGCATCCGCTGTCCGATCTGCCGGAGCTTAAGGACACAACGCACCTGATGAGCTTCAGCATTTTCTCCGGCGATGTGCAGTACGGCATTTTCCTGTGCGAGGTGGATATCTCCAAAAGCCCGCTGATGCACATCATCGGGTTGCAGCTGGGGATACTGATCAACTTCCTGGACCTGAAAAAGAAGGAAAAGATCGTCGGCAACGAGCTGGAAAACATCCGCGAGCGCAACGAGATTTTGAACTTCCTGTCGGAGTACGATTCGCAGTGCTCCATCCTCAACCGCCGCGGCTTTATCGAGCGCGCCATCCGCCTCAACCGCGAAAACGTCGGCAAGCATGCCATCTGCGTGTTTATGGATCTGGATCACCTCAAGGAGATCAACGATACCTTCGGCCACTCGCAGGGCGACGTAGCGCTGGTCGCCGTCAGCGAAATGCTGCGCCAGACCGTGCGCAACAACGACCTGGTGGCGCGCATCGGCGGCGACGAGTTTGTGGGCATGTTCATCATCGATTCTCCCGAGTATGCCGAAACCTTCAAAGCGCGGCTGAAAAAGGCCTTTGCGGAATTTAACAAGGACTCCGGCTACCCCTACTATGTAGAGGCGTCCATCGGCATTGCCCACTTCACCTGCCATCAGGGGCTGGAAATTTCCAAGATCGTCAACGACGCCGACCGCTACCTCTACGAGGAAAAGAAATTCAAGCGCAAGAGCGCGCTGAAATCGGAAGCGTAAATCAAGCCATAAAATAACCGCCCGCACATCGGCTGATGCCTGTGTGCGGGCGGTTTGCTGTTTAAGCGGTTTTACAGCAGCGCGCGGATGTCGGCCTCCATTTCCTCGGGCTCATCCTTGGGCTCAAAGCGCTTGACCACATTGCCCTCGCGGTCGACCAGGAACTTGGTGAAGTTCCACTTGATGCGGCCGGTACCCTCGCCCTTTTGCTGCTCCTTCAGGTACGTAAACAGGGGAGAGGCTTCCTTGCCGTTGACGTTGACCTTGGCAAACCGCGGGAAGGTGGTGCCGAAGTTGAGCGTGCAGAACTGGTGAATTTCCTCGTTGGTGCCGGGCGCCTGCCCCGCAAACTGGTTGCAGGGAAAGTCCAGAATTTCAAAGCCCTGGCCGCGGTACTTTTCGTACAGCGCTTCCAGCCCGTTGTACTGCGGCGTGTGCCCGCACTTGGTGGCGGTGTTGACGATCAGCAGCACCTTGCCCTGATAGTCCTTCAGCGATACTTCCTGCTCGCTGCGGTCCAAAACGGTGATATCGTACAGTGTCATTTCAAACACTCCTTTGCTAAGTACTCTCACCCATAGCGTACACCGCGCGGCGCAAGGCTAAACCACTTTTTGCAATAAAGCTTATTGATCCTTTTTATACTTGAACACATACCCGTTAAGCGGCACCTGAAACAGATGGGCAATCACGGGGCACTTGGCTTTGAGCAAGAAGAAGAGCTCGCGCGGGCAGTCCGACAGGGTTTCAAAGTTACCCTGCCCTTTGCTGATCACGATGTCCGCCGCAAAAAAGAGCCGCTTGAAATCCGCGCCGCAGTCGTCCAGCAGCACGCCGGGGGAATCGCAGCCCGTGGAGATCACCTCGGCATAGTCGCCCAGGCCGGAGGCAAGCGCCTCGTCCATGGTGGCGTCGTTAATCACGGGCGCGCTGCGCACGGCGTAGGTGCGCTTAAGGTGTGCAAACTGCTTGAGCAGCAGGCAGTCAAACACCGTTTCGCCGGTGTTGTCGCCGATTACCAGCAAGGTCTTTGCCGTTTGCAGCTTTTGGCGCAGCACGGCGTCGTCGCAGATGGCGAAGGGCTGGGCAAACTCCGCGTCAAACTTGCCGATATCATGCGCCGCGTAAATGGCGGAATCCAGCACGTTGCCGGTGGCCGATGCCTTCAGCGCCCAGTAAAGGCGGTCGTCCTTTTGTAAAAGCTGCCGCTCCAGCTCGGGCAGCAGCGTAAGCGCCATATCCAAATCCCGCTGCTTTACCTGCACGTACGGATCCGCGTTGCCCGTGTGCGCCCGCACGACGCGGTGCATCTCCCGGGCGATATGCGGGGAATTCCGGTACTCCCGATAGCGGCCCAACACGCCGATGGCGTCCTGCATAATCTGTTCCTGCACAGCCGCATCGTCCGTGGCCATTTTAGACGCATCCCACACCTGCCGCAGGATACAGGGCAGGCACTCCAGAAATAACTTCATTTCATCACGACTCCAAAAGACTTTGATAGTTCTGTATTCCCGTTCCTGCCGTCATTCCCTGCCGTCAGCACGAAAAAATCAGCCGCGGGCCGGAGAAGCCGCGCGATATCTCTGCACATTGCGATAAGAAACGGTATTGTGCTGTAGCCGATCGTGCCGGCGGTACACATCCCGTAAATCCTTGCTGTGTTTGGCTTGACGGCCTTGCGAATCACTTCTATAATTGAATATATCCATTAATTTCCTTTTGCGATTGCCTCTTTCATATTGTCTTTCCGGATGGTAAATTCCGAAAAATATTACATTACTGCTTCATGGAGAGAAAAATAATGATAATTTCAAAAAAGAAACTGATGACGGCGCTGTTGGTACTCACGATGATGATCGGCCTGCTTCCCGCTGTTACGCTGCGGGCCATGGCGGCCACGGTCTACGCGGATTTTGATACGGGATATAATGATACGGATATCATTCCCGACGGAACGGCTATCGACGGGCTGAAATTCGAGGTTGCATATGATGCGGGCATGTACTATCACGATCAGGGCGAAGGCTATGATAATTCGCCGGCCTTATATCCAAATGTTATAGGGGAAAACGCGACATGGATCAGCTTTTCATTAGCGGACGGAAGTGATTTTAAGTTTGTGTCCTTCTGGATCGGCGCCAACTACGGCAGTTCGTCAATCACCGTAGAAGGGTATCTGGATGAGCTGAAAAAATACACAACGGGTATTACAAACAATACGATGGTTGGCGGCCAAAGCTACGCTTTTGGCTGGGCCAAGGTAGACACGGTAAAGGTGATCGCGAATTACTCAATGGATACGGGCAATATAAATATGGTAACGGATTTATACTGTGTGTTTGACCATATCGGATATGAAGTGGTTGCGGACGACACAACCGCGCCCACGCTGGCCGGCGCGCAGCGGGACAGCGCAACGCAGATCACGGTGGCATTGAGCGAGCCTTGCCAAAACCTTACGCAATCCACGGACGGCGGCTTTACGGTGACCAAGACCGGCGATGCTTCCACTGCCTATGCAGTCAGCGCCACGGCGCAGGGGGAGGATACCAGCCATGTGCGGCTCACGGTGGCCGATCTGTCGGCGGCGGCGAGCACGGGCGTTAAGGTGACCTATTCGTCCGATGGAAACGGCACGATTGCCGATCTGGCGGGCAACGAGATGGCGACGAACACCACCGGCGTATCAATCGCCGCGTGGGACACCACCGCGCCGACGGTATTAAGCATTAACCGGCAGGATCCCATAGCGGTTTCCACCAATGCCGAATCCGTGGTGTACCGCGTTACCTTCTCCGAGGCGGTAACCGGCGTGGATACCACGGACTTTTCGCTGTATAAGGACGGCGTAACCGGCACGATCGCGTCCGTATCGGCGGGCGAGGGCACGGCGATCGACGTAACGGTGAACGGCATTTCCGGCACGGGTACCCTGCGGCTGGATCTTTACGCCGCCGGCACGGGAATTACGGATCGCGGCGGCCTGCCGCTCAACGGCGGCTTTATCGGACAGATGTATACCGTGGACGACACAACCGCACCCACGCTGGTAAGCGCACAGCGCAGCAGCGTAACGCAGTTCATCGTCACCCTGAGCGAGCCTTGCCGGAACCTGGACCAGGCAGACAACGGCGGCTTTGCCATGTATGCGACGGGAGACAGCGGGAAAACCTATGAAATTACGAAAACGGAGCAAGGCGCGGATGCCAGCCACATCGTGCTTACGGCAAGCGTTCCAGAAACGAGTCAGCCGGGCTCAACCGGCGTTACCATTACCTATACAGCCGATGGCGGTACGGTTGCCGATGATGTCGGCAACGCTATGGCAACGGACGATACCGGCGTAATCATTCCCCCATGGGATACGACCGCGCCAACGGTTGTCAGCATTAATCGTTATATACCATCCCAGGAAAATACCAATGCGTATCTCGTAGAATTTTTCTTGTCATTTTCCGAGCCGGTTTATATTAATTCTTTCAGCAATTTTTCAGTGACGACCACAGGCACTGTAACATGCCAGCCTGTGATGTTTCACCCTTCGGAAGGCATGGCATCGCAGTATTATTATTTCTTAGTGGGCATGATCCGGGGAGAAGGTACGATACGGCTGGATATACTCAACGATTCGAGTATCAAAGATTATAACGGCAACGTACTCGCCGGCGGATTTACCGACGGCCAGATTTATAAGGTGGATACTGTGGCCCCCACGCTGACAGGCGCGGTGCAGGACAGCAATACACAGATTACCGTCACGCTGAGCGAGGCCTGCCAGAACCTGACCAAGGATAACGACGGCGGATTTTCCGTAGTCAGCGCAGGCGATACCTATCCGGTTACAAAAATCGCACAGGGCACGGACGCGAGCCATGTGGTGCTTACCGTGGCCGATATGGGCACGGCAGCGGGCAGAACGGGCGTTACCGTCACCTACGCGGAGGGCGTCACCGGCACCGTGACCGATACGACGGGCAATGCCCTGGCTACGGACAGCACCGGGGTTGCTGTTGCTGCCTTGGACACTACCGCACCGTCGATTGTCGGCGCAGTGCTTGACAGCAACACGCAGATCACCCTGCTGATGAGCGAGGATTGCCTTAACGCCGACAAGCCCAATGACGGCGGCTTTACGGTCACCATGACCGGTACGACAATCACCTTTCCGGTGCAGTCCACGGCGCATGGCTCCATCATCCTCACGGTGGCGGATATGTCGGCGGCAGGCAGGGCGGGCGTTACGATTACTTATACGGCCGGCGGCAACGGCACCATAACCGACCGGGCGGGCAACCCCATGGCCAGTACAGGCACACAGGGCGCGGTCCGGCTGGACGCCTGGGATACGGCATCACCGCAAACCGGAGACACCGCGCGGCCCGTGCTGTGGATCCTGCTGCTGGCAGGCGCGGCACTGTTGGCCGGCGGCCTGGTGTGGTGGTACAGCCACAGCAAAAAGAAAACGAAATAGGCGGCGGGAAACGGTTCATTTTCTCAATCGCTTTTAGGAAACGCAAGAAAAACCACCGATCTATCCGGTGGTTTTTCTTGCGATAGCCTGCGCATGAAGCGCTATTTTTCTTTTCGCACGCCCTTAAACGGAGTGCCGTCTTTTTTGCCATCCATGAATTTCCCCGTGGTTGCATCACGCTTAACCCATGTACTGGTTGTGGGATTATATGTCTGTGAACGTTGCTTTACGGCACCAACACGATGCCCGTCTCCATACGGAGCGTTTTTAGCCATAAGATCACATCCTTCCAAACGGACTGGCTGCAGGCTGATTGCGATAGACACAAAGGGAATGGCTTACGCCGGATTATGCTCGGCGGCGTGTTCCTTGATATATTCCATTACCTTGGCCGCGCCGGAGAACTTCTGCATGCCGGCCTTGGTGATAGCCACCAGCGACGGGGCCTGCTGCACGGCGTAGCGCTCCACCAGATCCTGGTGCTCGGCGGCGTTGATCAGCGTGTAGGCGATGCCGGCTTGGGCAAGCTGCTTTTTCACCATGGCGCAGCTGGCACAGGTGGGGGTGGTAAACAGCAGCAGCTGATCCTTTTGCCCGGCGGCTTCCTCCACCACATATTCCTTGCGGTCGAGGAACTCCTGCGCTTTGCCGTCGTTCCAGTTGCGCACGGGGCGGTAGTAGCCGGTGATGCGGCTGTACACCTCGGCATCCTTGCCGCAGGTGGGGCAGGTTTTGTGCTCGCCGGCGATATAGCCGTCCTTTTCGCACACGGAATAGGTGGGCGAAATGGTGTAGTAGGGCAGCTTGTAGTTCTCGGCAATCTTGCGCACCAGCGCGGCGGCGGCCTTCCAGTCGGGCAGTTTTTCGCCCAGATAGGCGTGGAACACGGTGCCGGAGGTGTAGAGCACCTGCAGATCGTCCTGAATGGACAGCGCTTCGAAGATATCGTCCGTCGCGCCTACCGGCAGATGGGAAGAGTTGGTGTAATAGGGAGCCTTGCCCTCCGCAGCGGCGGTGATGATGTGGGGATAGCGCTTTTTATCGTGCTTGGCCAGCCGGTAGGTGGTGGATTCGGCGGGCGT
>Ga0116152_10000500_pt1 | contig 31696 bp, 26 predicted proteins | sample AD_UKC119_MetaG_FD_89894 | JGI IMG/M metagenome (GOLD analysis project Ga0116152, IMG submission 89894) | Active sludge microbial communities of municipal wastewater-treating anaerobic digesters from Hong Kong - AD_UKC119_MetaG | ecosystem: Engineered > Bioreactor > Anaerobic > Digestate... | reverse complement strand
GCATCTAATGCAGCTGGATCATAATCATCCAGGCTTTCAGCATAATCTTTACTGTAAGCGCCAATGTTTTGTTTGTAAAGATTTTGTCCGTGACGTTGAGGTGCTCCTACTGCAAAAATCTCAAGCCTGTTTTTGGAATTAATGTTATAGCTTGCACCAAAATAGTAAGCCCATGCATCAGTCCAGGTTGCATCAATAACACCTTCTCCGGTTTTTCTTACTCCACCAACGCTGATGGCATATTTCCCGTTTATCTGACCTGTATGAGCGAAAACAGTTGATTTGATAAAATTTCCTGATCCAAACTCTTGCTTGTAGGTAATTCCACCTTTTTGTTCGGCAGGGCTGGTAATTACGTTCATGGTACCACCAATAGATGGAGTAGCCAGGTTAACAGCACTTAATCCACGCTGCATTTGGATAGATGAAGTGGCATCGCCTACACCATCCCAGTTCGACCAGTAAACCCATCCGTTTTCCATATCATTAACCGGAACACCATTGATCATAATGGCTACGTTGCGTTGGTTAAATCCACGAACATTGATACGAGCATCACCGGCTCCACCACCTTGCATGGTAGCATAAACGTTAGGTGTAACGTCCATGGCCAATGGAATATCACGTGAACCTAATTGCTCTTCAATTTCTTGTTTATTCAGGTTTGAAAATGCAACAGGAGTTTCACGCTCACGGGCACGGTCGGCAATAATGGATACACCAGCCAAACCAATTGCACTGGCATCCAGTTTGATGTTTCCAAGGTCAGTGTACTGACCTGTTGAAACCTTTACAGGAACTGCAATAGGATCATAACCGGTATAACTGATAGTTACTGTGTAATCGCCTGGTTCTTTGTCCATTTTAAACCTACCATTGAGGTCGGTCGCAGTGCCTTCTGTTGTTCCGTCGATCACAACGTTTGCACCAATTAGCGTTTCACCGGTTTGTGAATCTTTAATCACTCCCTTAAATCCGCTTTGGGCAAATGCTGCCTGACCAAATAAAGCCAGAACAATTAGTAATGAAAAGTTGCGTAAAATCTTTTTCATAGACATAATAATTTAGGTGAATAATGAAAATTTTAGTTTAGTTGACAATTTTATTAATAAAATACTTCCATTTGATTTTACTTTATAAACAAATCATGAAAGTTAATAACAGCATAGTTTTTAATCATATGGCTTCAATTTTCAGGGTTTTTACCCTTTACATAAAACCAATGCAAATCTACGGACAAATAAAAAGCTAAACTTAATTTTCTTTTAAATAAAGCTTAACTTTATAATTATTCTAAATACTGTTTAAAGCCTATTTGGCGAAGTTTTCATCAAGGATGTTGATGATCTGATCTTTAGACTGGATACTACTGGTAGCTTTAACCACTTTACCATTTTTAAAATATACGGTAAAAGGTAGTCCCATAAATCCCCGGCACTCCGGCAGGTTGCGGATTACACCTGCATCAGGCAAATCAAATTCCATATCATAGAATTTTACATCATAGTAGGTGGATTCGAGATCTTTCATGGCGGCATAAACCGGCACACACATGGGGCCCATTCTGCCACAACAAACCATGACATTTTCATTTTCCTGAAGTATCTTTTCCAGCTCTGAAGCTGACTCTACGTGATTTAAGTTCGTTTGTAACATATAATTTTATTTTCTGGAGGGGGCTATCAGAAACTATGCCATGAGCAGTGCGATCAAAGCGCTAATAATTAAAACTATTTTATCTCTTTGATGATCAATGATAATTGAAATTAATTTAGACGGAATTCTAAATTGCAGTTCTGTCAGTAAAGGATCGTTCTGTCATAAAATACGCCTGATCAAGCGTAACTGATGTGAGTACTTTTTAAGGTCTTCATTATAAATTCCCTGGTGATCAACCCGATCAATTCTTACACGGCCTGAAGCATGTATTATTTTTTGATCCTCCATTAAAACACCCACGTGTACAATCTTCCCTTCGCTATTATCAAAAAATAAAAGATCGCCCGGTTTTGCCTCGGCGAATAAACTTATTAATTCGCCCATGGTGGCTTGTTGATTTGCATCCCGCAAAAGGTCGGCCCCACACAACCGAAATAATACTTGTGTAAAACCTGAACAATCCATTCCAAATACTGATTTCCCACCCCAAAGGTAGGGAGCGTTTAAAAACATCAGGGCATTTTCAAAAAGTGATTCAGGAAATCCTTTGGCAGTGGGAGTTGCCAGATCACCTTCAATATAATAACTTTTAGCACCTATCCGGAATTTACCATTTTCATTTCCACGCAAAGTACTGCCAAATAATACCGGAAATGGCCGGGCACCTTCAATTTCTGTAACAACTTCAATAAGCTCGGTTACCAACTCAACTTTGGATTGCTGTAACCTGTCAAATTCTGATTTATCAATTATCAATATCTGTTTAAAATCCACCCATCCCTCATAATTATCCGAAATCGAACGAATAAACCACCAACTCCCCTGCTCTTTTTCAACAATAATAAGGTCACCAAATAGCAATTGATTACTCATCTCCGACCGATCGGACGGCTCCTTTCGCACTGGTATAATACTCAACTCAATAATGCCAAATTTCATAGTTCACTTTTAATTTTCAAATTTAACAAAAATAAAAGCCTAATGTTGCCAGCATTTGTATTGCTACAATAAAAACTTCGATTAAACGTATTAAATGGCATGAATATTTATCTTTGACGAAATTTTCAAAAAAGCATGTTTTCTCGTCTTTTTCAAGCCATCGTTCTGATTGCAGGTTTATACCTGTTAGTGTCATCTTGCAGAAAGGAAGATGATATTGCGACATCACCGGATTATAAACTTGCATTTTCAAATGATACAATCATTTTTGATACTGTTTTTACAACTGTTGGATCCACCACAAGGACACTGAAAGTTTATAACAGAAATGATAAAAAAGTAAAAATATCAAGTATCAGACTCGCCCGGGGAACTTCCTCTAATTTTGAAATGAATGTGAATGGGTTTTCAGGTACAGTGATTAAAGATATTGAACTTGACAGCGACGACAGCCTGTACATTTTTGTCAGGGTAACCGTTGATCCTACACAAAGTAATAATCCGCTGATTATTTCAGACAGCATCATGTTTGAAACCAACAGCAACTTCCAGGATATTGACCTGGTAGCCTGGGGGCAGGATGCACATTTCTATGTAGGCCGAAACAAATTGCAGGGCTTAAGCTATCCCTATGGAATTGTTGCCGGTGAAGGAGAATCCGTTACCTGGGAAGACGATAAACCCCATGTTATTTATGGATGGGCGGTGGTTGACAGCACTGGAATCTTGAATATTGGCCCCGGTTGCGATATCCATTTTCACCAAAATTCAGGATTATGGATTTACAGGGGAGGTAGTATTAAGGTAAATGGTTTGGGGGATAGTGTAGTCACCTTTCAGGGTGACCGGCTGGAAGCGGAGTATAAGAACTTACCCGGCCAATGGGATCGCATCTGGATTAATGAAGGCGCTGTAGATAATGAATTCAATTATGCTGTTATCAAAAATGGGTTTATTGGGATTCAGGCTGAAATCACACGTCAGTCAATGGGCAACAAACTGGTTTTAAACAATACGATGATTCAGAATATGAGCCGGTGGGGATTATTTACCATTGGCTACCGGGTAGAAGGTTATAATTCAATATTTGCAAATTGTGCCGAAAATACAGCATTCTTTTCAGTGGGTGGTTTGTATGACTTCAGGCAGTGTACTTTTGCCAATTTCTGGAACCAATCTGTGAGGCTCGATCCTTCATTCACTGTAAGTAATAACTTAACAGTATTTGATGCAGATGGCAATCCAATAACCTTTCTGGGTGATTTAAACGCAAGTTTCAGGAATTGTATTATTTATGGCAATCTTGATGAAGAACTGGTTTTATCCGAAGATAAAAGTGTAGCTTTTGAAGTGCTTTTTCAGAATTGCGACATCAGAACAGAAGATCCCCTTGAGGCAAATTATTTTGTTGATTGCATTAAAAATGCAGGACCAAAATTTATAGATGTTGCTGCTAATAATTACCGGCTCGACACACTTTCTCCGGTTTCGGATATAGGAAATTTGGAAGTGATCAACGGTTCTACAGTTGATATATCAAAAGATTATGATGGAAATAGCCGGATTGCCGATGATGGTCCCGACCTGGGTGCATTCGAATTTGTGCCTGCGGGCAAACGCAAATAAAAAAAAATATCAGCTTAGAATTTTCTCTCTCGATTCGCTCCGTAAAGTGTAGATTTTACGGGATGCATAGCCCATTCCTAACGAAACCAAAATAATTAATCCACCTCCAATAGATGCTCCCCCACCTACTGGTGTATTACCTGAATTAGGATCATTTCCTCCATTTGGATGAGGAGGTAATTGGGCTAACAATGTTCCGACTGAGATCAGGAATAAAACAGTAAAACTTACGATAATCTTTTTCATAATATGTATTAGTAGTTGCTTGAAAAATGATAATTAGGTGGGCATATTACAGAATCATGCCAATTTATGTTGCGGCTGCAACCACTTAAAAACAAATTAATTACATTCTGGATTAAATAAAAGACGGCTATCCGGAATCGGAAAAATATCCAGTTTCGTAGAATGGAGCTTTACCAGAAAAAGCTATAAAGGAATGCCAGAATGATCATGATCACAAATGCACTGATATTAAACCGGCTCCCGGTTTTGAAAAGTCCTTTGGTTAAAGGAATTCCTTTTGGATCATCTGCACCTCTTCGTTCAAAATAACTTATTAGGATAATTATCAATGAAACAACCAGAAAGGTATAGCCCATTTGATGCATCCATGGTAATTGCGGAAAAATGCTTTCCAGCGAGGAACCGGCGACCCAATCTTTACTCCCTACTTTAAAAAACAGAGCGACCGGAATGGCCAGGATGGCACCCCAAATTGCACCATTATTGGTTGTTTTTTTCCAGAACAATCCAAGCATAAAAATGGCAAGAATTCCCGGACTTACAATACCGGTATATTCCTGAATAAATTGAAAAGCCTGCGGAATGCTTCCGAGCAAAGGAGCCATAAAACCTGCCACGACCAGTGCTGCAGCCGCAGTAATCCTTCCTACTGAAACGGTTTGCCTGTCGGTGGCATTTTTATTAAAAAAGGGCTTGTAAATATCCATGGTAAAAATGGTAGCCGTAGAATTAAGCATGGATGCAAGCGATGATACAATCGCTGCTGCGAGTGCCGCTAAAACCAGCCCTTTCAGTCCTGTTGGAATAAACTGACTGATTAGCCATGGGAAAGCCCTGTCATTATCAATGGTACCAGAGGCAGAAATAAAGGTTGGATCCACATGCTGTGCAGTAACGGTTCCGTCGGGACCGGCATTCATCACATAGGCAACAATTCCGGGAACAACAACGATAACCGGTATAATTAACTTAAGAAAAGCGGCAAAGGCAATCCCGCGCTGCGATTCTTTCAGGCTTTTGGCAGCCAGTGTACGCTGAATGATATATTGATTAAAACCCCAGTAATATAAATTGGCGATCCACATTCCTCCAAGTAAAACAGCCAGTCCCGGTAAATCACCGTAAGCATCTTTTCCGTTGGGTGTAATGATTTCGCCCTTGCTCAAAATCATGCTGAATTTTTCAGGAACAGCATTATAAAGGTATTTGGCACCTTCAATAACACCACCATTTGGAGCCAAATGATCCAATGCAATAACCGTGGTGATCAATCCACCCACCACCAGCAAAGCTACCTGTACCACGTCCGTCCATGCCACGGCCGATAAACCACCCCACAGTGAATAGGCAGCAGCAAATAATGCTAATCCAATGATTGCCGTATACAATATCGATCCGTCTCCATTTCCTAAAATCGTATCAAGCGCCTTAGCACCCAAAAAGAGCACAGAAGTGAGATTAACAAGGACGAACAGCGCAATCCAAAATACGGCCAGAATTGATTTTAAATTGGTACTAAACCGTTTTTCCAAAAATTCAGGAATGGTGTATAATTTCTTTTCGATGAAGATCGGGAGGAAAAATTTACCCACAATGATCAATGTGGCAGCAGCCATCCATTCATAGGAAGCAATGGCCAGTCCGATTGCAAACCCTGAACCCGACATGCCGATAAACTGCTCAGCAGAAATATTTGCAGCTATTAATGATGCTCCGATGGTCCACCACGGTAACGATTTACCGGCAAGGAAATAATCTTCTGCATTTCGCTGATGCCCTTTTTTGGTTCGCGAAACCCATAAACCAATACCGACTATGACAATACCATAAGCAATAAAGATCAGGTAATCAAACAGTGAAAAATTGTTTGTATTCATGAATGGATAATTTTGTTAGAACCAAATTTACAAAGATCAACTATGCTCAACCCAAAATTTTAAGTTTTGCATATTTTAAAAGCAGTTGTTTTTGACCAACATTTTTAAAAAACACCGAAGCTTTCCTGCTTGCTCCTGCTCCTTCAACACTTATCACCTTTCCTTTACCAAACCGGTCGTGCTCCACTTCAACACCCGGCTGTACTTTTTCAATCAATTCCGGATCAATGATGCCACCAGGCAAAACCATGGTGTTCATTTTCTTGAGGTTTTTCTTTTGAAAAGCAGGTGGATTATTGAGTGTTGCAACCGGTTTTGACGGCTGGACCGGAGCTGCACGTCGCGGAAACTCAAGGTATTTTTCATCAATTTCTTCAATAAATCTGCTGGGTTCACAAATGGTCAAATTTCCCCACCTGTAGCGCGTTTCGGCGTAGGATAAGTGCAGCTTTTGCTCAGCACGAGTCAGCGCTACATAAAACAAACGACGCTCCTCTTCAAGGTCAGGTCGTGAACTTAAAGATTGAATAGATGGAAACAGATTCTCTTCCATACCAACAACATAAACATAGGGGAACTCCAATCCCTTTGCTGCATGTATTGTCATCATTGAAACCTTATCGCGGTCGTCGTCATCTTTGGTGTCGGCATCCGTTATTAAAGCAATTTCCTGCAAAAACATATCCAGGGTTTTTATCTCCTGCTCTTCAGCATTTAGCTCCTGCCCTGGAATTAACGGTGTTTCCCTTTCAGAATATTCCTTGATTGCATTCAATAACTCTTCAATATTTTCGTATCGACTGATCCCTTCAGGTGTTTTGTCTTCATAAAGTTCTTTCAGGATACCGCTGGATCCAGCAATGAGCTTGGCCAGATCAAATGCATTTTTCTTTTTTACCTGGGCAGAAAAACTACGGATCATAGTTACAAAAGCATCAATTTTGTTGAGCACACCACTATTGAACCCGAGCGAAAACTGCTGCGGATTCGAATACACCTGCCACTGAGTGGTATCACGCTGTTCAGCCACAATGATCACTTTTTCCTGGGTGGTTTTTCCGATTCCCCGTGCCGGATAATTGATGATCCGGCGAAGCGCCTCTTCATCATTATTATTTACACAAAGACGCATATAGGCCAGCAGGTCTTTGATCTCCTTGCGCTGGTAAAAAGAAAGTCCGCCATAAATCCTATAAGGAATATTCAATTTCCGAAGAGCTTCTTCCAGTGATCTGGATTGTGCATTGGTTCGATAAAGGATTGCAAAAGCATCATTGCGGGCTTGTTGATTCATCTTGGTTTCGAAAATGCTGTTAGCAACAAGCGCACCTTCCTCACTATCCGAATTGGCTTTTATTAACCTGATCCGGTCGCCCTCATCATTTTGTGTCCAGATTTCTTTAAATATCTGATCCTTATTATTTACTATCACCGAATTGGCTGCATTCACGATCATTTTTGTCGACCGGTAATTTTGTTCCAATTTATATTCCTGCGCATCCGGATAATCTCTTTTAAAATTGAGGATATTTTGAATATTGGCACCCCGGAATGCATAAATACTTTGTGCATCGTCGCCCACAACACAGATGTTTTCATTGTTGGCCGCCAGTTGTTTGATGATCATGTATTGCACCCGGTTGGTGTCCTGGTACTCGTCAACAAGGATGAACTGAAACTTGTGTTGATATTTTAATAAAACCTCCGGAAAATCTTTTAGAAGGTTGTAGGTATTCAGAAGCAGGTCATCAAAATCCATGGCGGATGCTTTAAAAAGCCTTTGCTGGTATACCTTGTACATTTCGCCGATATGCGGCTTTCCCGCCATTTTATCCTGCAGTAAAAGTTCTTCAGCCTGATTGTAGGCAGCAGCGGTAATCAAGTTGGTTTTGGCAGCCGAAATCCGGTTTAAAACATAATTTGGAGTATACACCTTATCGTTGGCATTCATCTCCTTAATTATATTTTTTATCAGTCTTTTCGAATCATCGGTATCGTAAATGGTGAAATTGGTGGGATAACCAATTCGCTGGGCTTCGGAGCGAAGCACGCGGGCAAAAATAGAGTGAAATGTTCCCATCCAGACATTTTTAGCATCGGCACTTCCTACCAGTTTGATGATCCTTTCCTTCATTTCACGGGCTGCCTTATTAGTAAAAGTCAGCGCCAGAATATTGAACGGGTCCACACCCTGATTTAACAAATGTGCAACCCTGTAGGTCAGCACCCGGGTTTTACCTGAACCGGCTCCCGCAATCACCATTACAGGACCTTCAATGGCCTCTACTGCCTGTCGTTGCTCATTATTCAGATCTGCTAAGATATCTGCCACACTTAATCATTTTAGTGCGCAAAATTAAGGATAAATAGCTTGGAAGAAGGAGATGATGGGAAGGCTCTTTGTAAAAGTTATTCACAATAAAAAAACCTTGCAGCACCAGTGTAATTAAACATGAAATTCAAAGGGATTTGAGTTAAACTTCATACCAACCGTATCTTTAACAAAAATCTTGACATTGCTTGGATGAAAATTTTTTGATTTAAGGGTTTCACCGTAATGACCGATCTCAATTTCGCAATTAACCTCATCGCCAACCTTTAAAATCCGCGGAAACTTACAGTGCACTTTTTTGGGATCAACCTGGAAAATTTCGGATCCCGTCAGACTGTAAAAACTCACAAATGGGGCTACAATTTTAATCCGCTTTTTCCCGGTATTTTTCACATGAACCGAAATAATGTTTTGCTTTAGATCAGTAAGCTCCTTGTGTTCACAATTGATCTCCAGCTTTTTGCCCGGTTTGTATAACAATGAAACCAGAACCACAATTAGTAAAATAAACAGGCCACTGCCAATGATTATTTGGGTTGAAGAAAAGGTATCCATACTGAATTAAGTTAGTTTGTGGCCTAAATTTACTAATTATTCATGGAAATTAAAGGAAAATTTTGCCAACACCTTTTCCTGTTACTTTTCCAATCATTTTACTTTCAGTCAGCCCGGCGCCAATAAGAGCTTGCAATAAAGGTTTGGATTGTTCCTCTTTTATTGCAATCAGCAAGCCACCTGAAGTTTGAGCATCGCATAGCATTAACTGTTGATGATCCGTTTTAATATCGCCCCAATTTACCCAATCCGAAACATAATCACGGTTGTTTAAAGTCCCGCCCGGAATCACGCCGTTAACTGCCAATTGTTCAACACCGTAAATGAAAGGTATAGCATTAAAATCAATTTGCACATCCATTTTACTTCCTTTGCTCATTTCCATCAAGTGCCCCAGCAAACCAAAACCGGTAACATCGGTGCAGGCATTTACATTGAAATTATCCATCACTTCGGCGGCAGTTTTATTTAACTGACGCATCACCGATTTGGCCTTATTAGCAAGTTCTTCGTTAGCAAGACCGCGTTTTAAGGCTGTGGCAATTATGCCGGTACCGATGGGTTTGGTGAGGATCAATACATCTCCCTCCTTTAAGTTATTGTTAGTTAAAATCTTTTCAGGATGGATGATGCCGGTTACCGTCATTCCGAATTTGGGTTCGGTATCTTCAACGGTATGTCCCCCCATAATATAAATTCCTGCTTCATCCGCTACATCCTGGGCCCCTTTCAAAATTAGCTTTAACACTTCTTCGGGAAGCCGGTTATCCGGAAAACCAACGATATTCAGCGCAAATAAAGGTTTACCGCCCATGGCGTATATATCGCTCAGCGCGTTGGCAGCAGCAATCGCCCCAAAATCATAAGGATCATCCACAACGGGTGTGAAAAAGTCGACAGTTTGAATAATCGCCTGCTCCTCATTTATTTTATAAACTGCCGCATCATCCGCCGAGCTTAAGGATACCAGCACGCTTGGATCAACGGGCAAAGGGAAATCTTTTAAAACCCGCTCCAGGTATTGCGGCCTGATCTTGCAGGCGCAACCCAGTCCATGGGTGTATTGTGTTAACCTGATTTCACTCATATCCACCACTGAAACAGGTTTTAAATCAGCCGGCGATTTTAACTTATTTACCACCTCAGCAATGCTTTCCACAGCTTTTTTAATCTCATCCGAAGTGTTGTGCCTGCCTGTCGAAAACCGGATAGTTCCCATGGCAAAATGAACCGGCAATTTCATCGCTTCGAGTACCGGCGAAACATCCACCGAATCGGTATGGCAGGCCGCACCTGCCGAAGCAGCAACATCGGTCAATTCGGCCAAAAGCGTGTTGGCTTCAACGCCCGGAAAGGAAATACTGAGGGTATTAGGTAGCCGTTTTTCAGGATGGCCATTAAGTTTAATATCGGGGAGCTTTTTGATTAATCCATTAAATAATTGATCCCGCATGTTTTGAAAATGCTGTTTATTTTTTTGCAGATCACGATAAGCGATTTCTGCCGCTTTGCCCAGCCCAACAATTTCCAGAACATTTTCGGTCCCTGCCCGGAGGTTCATTTCGTGATCGGCGCCGTGTATCAGTTTTTGAAGTTTCACTCCACGCCGGATATACAAGGCTCCAATGCCTTTGGGTGCATACAGTTTATGACCGGCAATCGACAGCAAATCCACACCCATTTTTTCCACATTTACATCAATCTTTCCCAGCGACTGCGCTGCATCCGAGTGAAACAGGATATTGTGTTTTTTCGCCAGTTTCCCAATTTCTTCAATGGGCTGAATGGTTCCCACTTCATTGTTGGCGTGCATCACTGAAAGCAGGATAGTTTGGGTCGATATCGCCTTTTCCACTTCATTAATGTCAACCAATCCGTGCTCATCCACCGGAACATAAGTGATTTTAAAACCTTCTTTCTCCAGGTAACGGCAAACCTCAGTTACTGCAGGGTGCTCCACAGATGAAGTGATGATATGATTTCCCTTTTCACGATTGGCAAATGCAGCCCCTTTGATGGCATAATTGTTTGATTCCGTTCCGCCACTGGTAAAAATGATCTCATCAGGATTGGCTCCGATCAAAGCAGCAATTTGTTCCCGGGCCAGAATCACCGCTTTTTTAGCTGTAACGCCAAAAGCGTGCACCGAAGAAGGATTTCCAAAATACTCCTCCAGGTAAGGTTTCATTGCATTTGCTACTTCTCTGTCGATAGGCGTGGTGGCGTTATAATCGAGATAGATGGGTGTCATTATTTATACTTTAATTTTCATCAAAAATTCATTTCGGCGACTGCTTGCTTAAGGGTATTAACAATGTTGATATCCTTTTCGGGCGAGCAAGGCAAATGATACACTTTTTCCTGATCGCGCATTCCAAGGCCTTTTAAATAGGCTTTATCGTAATAATAAAGCAGGATATTGGCGACAGTTTCATAATCTTTTTCAAATAAAGCTTCAACGGATTTTTTTTCATTTAATCCTCCCAAACGTTTGGCGATTCGGTGTATCGCTGCCTCCAGTCGATTGGGATCAAAATCGGCATAATTTTTCACAAGCCTATTGATGCGCTCTTCTTTGTCAACATCTATGAATAGCACATTCGAACTCCGTATTTTAACAAAAAGCGGATCGGGTAAACTCACCCGGCCAATAGCCTTGCTTTCGTCCTCAATCCAAACGGGCTTACTAAAATCAAACATTCGCCATTGTTCGTAAAGATTATTTTCAAATTGCTCAGTAGTTGGCTGTTCGGACTGTCCCAGGTCACCGAAAGCCGAGCCCCGGTGATGGGCAATCTCCTCCAGCTCCAGCACCTGCTCCCCTGCCATTTTCAGGTTCTGCAATACATCCGATTTGCCACTTCCGGTTTTTCCTCCCAAAATAATCAGTTTAGCATCCTGTTCCCACGATTGCCTGATATAATGTCGGTAAGCTTTGTAACCACCTGTCAGTACATTAACCCTATATCCTGCTGTTTCAAATAAAAAGGCCATATTTTTACTGCGCAACCCTCCACGCCAGCAATGCAGCAAAACAGAATAACCATTAATTTTTTCCTGTGCCTCAATTACAAATTGTTTCAGCTTTGGGCCAACCAGTTCCATCCCCTTGAGGATTGCAGCATTTCGACCCGTTTTTTTATAAAGTGTACCCACAATTTTCCGTTCTTCATCGTCAAACAAGGCTATGTTAACTGCTCCCGGAATGTGACCCTGCCTGAATTCTGATGGAGATCGAACATCAACAATTGTTGTATTTTTTTGATTGGTCAAAAAATCCGCTGCTTCAATGTATTCCATATTACATCCGCTAAGACGTCAAAATTACATTAAATCGGCGTGAAAAATACATGAGATTACCATTTGAAAATTGAACATTCTTCTTGTCATTCCCTTATATTTGCATATCGATTTTGCCCGACTCACTCAAAACAAAAAACCATGTTCCGAATATTACCTCTTTTAAGTTTTATCATCTTTATGACATTTACTGGTTTTAGCCAAATTGCTGATAATACGCTAATCCCAGACACTTTTGCTTTTGTTTGTAACAAACATCCGCATATTGAAACAATCCCTGCCAAAACGGTGATCAATCCCAATCCTTTCGTGAATGATTACGATGTTAAATTTATTAAACTCAATTTGGAAGCCTACGACACCACTGATCAGTTTTCAGGTTATGCGGAAATAGCTGCCGAGGTGGTTGTTTCGGAGATGGATACTTTTTCGGTGGAATTGCATGATAAACTTGCGGCGGACTCAGTGTTCATAAACGGAACGAACACCCCATTTTCCCATACAAACAATAATCTTTATGTTCCTGTGGATCCTGTTTTTAATGCCGGGCAGATGATAACCTTCAGACTTTATTACCACACACCCGAAACCTATAGCTCAACTTATTACACCGTTAGTGAATCGCCCACTTATGGCAATTTCAAATCGGCGCACTCTTTTTCCGAGCCCTATTATGCATATGAATGGATGCCCTGCAAACAGGAGTTGACAGACAAGGCCGATTCGGTGCATATTTTTATTACAACATATACCAATTTGCGGGTTGCAGGCCCAGGTGTACTCACCGAAGTTCTTTTACCAAACGGAAAAATAAGATATGAATGGCGAACCTATGAAAAAACGGCCTACTACCTGATCGCTTTTGCTGTTTCGGATTACCAGCAATACAGTATTTACGCCAAACCCGATAGTTTACCAGGTGATTCCATTCATATTTTGAATTATGTTTTTGATTACCCCAACTGCCTTGAATCCAACATTAACAGTATCAACAATACAAAAAATTTCATCGAGCTGCTTTCCAATATTTATGGGCTTTTTCCTTTCCATGAAGAAAAATATGGTCATTACATGTGGTACCCCACCAACTTTTCGGGGATGGAACATATCACCATGAGCGGGGTACGTTCTTTTAGCTACGACCTGGTTTCTCATGAACTTGCACATTCGTGGTTTGGGGATGAGATCACTTGCGCCACCTGGCAGGACATTTGGATCAACGAAGGTTTCGCAACCTATACGCAATACATCGTCCGTGAAAATTTAATATCCAAAGCCAATGCCGACGCTCAAATGCTGGCCTACCATAACTATGTAATGTTAAGTCCAACCGGATCAGTTTATGTTCCTGCTTCATCCCTCAGCAGTTGGGGAAGGATTTTCAGTACAAGATATACTTATCGCAAAGGAGGTGCATTGTTACACATGATCCGGTTTGAGATGCAGAGTGATTCTTTATTTTACAAAACATTATGGGAATACCGGCAACAATTTAAGGATTCAGTAGCATCTGGAATGGATTTTAAAAATGTTTGTGAACAAGTAAGCGGTCTCGATTTCGACGATTTTTTCAACCAGTGGTATTTTGGGGAAGGATACCCGGTTTTTGATCTCGATTGGTGGCAGGACGAAGATACGCTTTTTTTGCAGGTTCATCAGGGCACGTCAACTCCCATAACGCCGCTTTACAAACTCCACATGGAATATGGCATTCAAATGGGAAGCAATGATACCACCGTGCTGGCTTTCCAGCAAACCAATGATACTCTTTATAAAATTATCATACCTGAAGAAGTTACTGATGTAATTATTGACCCCAACAATTGGGTTTTAAACCAAACGGGAACAATACGTCATTTGAAATCCTTACGTTTTAACGCATTTCTGGAAGGGCCATTCAATAATTTAAGCAGTGAAATGAGTACCCTGTTAAATCCTGAGCTTCTTCCTTTACAACAACCTTATAACCAACCTCCCTGGAATTACAATGGAACAGAAATGGCCGTATTAATCCCAACCGATGCGGTGGATTGGGTATTGATCCGTTTATTCGACACCACCGATGTTTCCCTGGCTTCTCCACCCGCTCTTATGAGCAGTAAAGCCGGTTTTATATTGAAAGATGGCACAATCACCGATAGTGATGGAAAAACTCCTATTCGGTTCACAGAAACAGTGAACCACGATTTATTTGTGAGCATTCACCACAGGAACCATTTATCAGTAGTGGCCGCTACAGCTTTAAATTATGATAAAGGGAATTATCAATTTGATTTTACAATTGCCGGGGCAAATTATGCAAATACACCTCAAAAGGAAATTCAGCCTGGGGTTTGGAGTATGATTGCGGGCGATGCCAATGCAGACGGGCAGGTGGATGATTTGGACAAAACTGTTTCATGGGAGAATAATGCCGGTAAAAACAGCTATGATCCCGCAGATCTGAATTTGGACGGACAGGTTGATAATAAGGATAAGGATGATTATTGGTATCCAAATTTGGGTTTGGGTAAATAATTGAACATTTTTGTTTAGTACCTACGGCACTAATATTTTGTTCACATCAAGCTTTCTAACCAGGTTGCGACCCTACGTGTCGGTCTTAATCTGTCAATAATTGTGTAATATCATAGCATAACTCCGCAGGAGCTAAATATTTGTAGAAACAATGTTACAAATAAAATAAACATGCCGTTAGGTATGCAACATCAAATGCTATTTGAACCAGAGTTAATATTAGCCAAATTGAAAATCAATCCCCAATCATCCCCTCAAATTCCTCTTCCGAAATAATTGGAACGCCCAACTCCTGAGCTTTTGTCAATTTATTTGGGCCGATGTTTTCACCGGCTAAAAGAAAATCTGTGTTCTTGGAAACGGAGGAGGCGGGCTTACCACCATGTTGCATAATCACCTCCTTAATATCTTCCCTGGAATAATTTTGAAGCTTCCCACTTGCCACTATTGTTTTACCCATTAGCTTATCTGATTTTGTTTCAAGTTTATCTTTAAGCTCCATTTGTACACCACTATTTTTCAACCTGTTAATAACTTCAATATTTTTGACACTTTGAAAATAATTAACCACCGATTCTGCTATTTTTTCTCCCACTTCATCCACCAGGATCAGCTCTTCAAAACTTACATTTTTAAGATTGTCCATTTTATGATAATGGGTTGCAAGTTTACGTGCAACTGTTTGACCAACATACCGAATTCCCAGGCCATACAGCACTTTGTCGAAAGAAACCTGTTTTGAGGCTTCGATTCCATTTAAAATATTATTAACGGTTTTATCCTGAAAACTGATTTTTTTCTCCTTTTTGTCGCCATCCGCTTCTATCACTTTCTCCAGTCCATGAAGCTGATCGTAAGTAAGGTCAAATAAATCAGCCACATTATGCACAAGTCCTGCATCTATCATCATCTCCAGCCGCCCCTCTCCTATGGTATCAATATCCATCGCATTTCGGCTGATGAAATGCAGGATACGCCCTTTGATCTGTGGCGGGCAGCTCTCCTCGTTGGGACAATAATGTTGCGCTTCCCCCTCCTTGCGGGTCAGGGTTGTTCCACATTCCGGGCATTTTGAAATAAATTCAACAGGCATAGCATTTGCCGGACGTTGTGAAAGATCAACAGCCGTGATCTTTGGAATGATCTCCCCTCCTTTTTCAACATAAACCATGTCGCCGATGCGCACATCCAGTGCCTTGATGATATCGGCATTGTGGAGCGAAGCCCGTTTAACGGTGGTCCCTGCCAGCAGAACAGGTTCAAGGTTGGCAACGGGCGTAATGGCACCTGTTCGGCCAACCTGGTAATCGATGGAGTTAAGCCGCGTGCTGGCTTGTTCAGCCTTATACTTGTACGCAATGGCCCAGCGGGGTGATTTTGCAGTTACGCCCAACTCGTCCCACTGTGCGTATTTATTAATTTTGATTACAACTCCGTCGATCTCAAACGGAAGCTGATCCCGCCCTTTTTCCCATTCATTGATCAGACTGAACACCTCGCGGATCGTTTTGCATTTGACCATAAAATCCGGCACTTTAAATCCCCAGCTTTTGCACGCTTTGAGGTTGTCATAATGATTATCACAAGGGAGGTTTTCACCCAGGATAAAATACAAAAAACAATCAAGGGGACGTTTGGCCACTTCGGCTGAGTCCTGCATTTTTAAACTTCCCGAAGCAGAATTCCGGGGATTGGCAAAGGGATCTTCCCCGTTTTCAATGCGACTTTCATTGAGACGGGCAAATCCTGCCCTGGTCATAAATATCTCACCCCGGATGACAAATGACTGAGGATAATCTTTGCCATGAAGTCGCAATGGAATGCTTCGTATTGTTTTTACATTTGCGGTTACGTCATCACCCTGAACCCCGTCGCCACGGGTAACAGCCCTTAACAATTTACCGTTTTCATAAGTAAGACTTATAGAAACGCCGTCATATTTGAGTTCACATACGTATTCAAAGTCATCACCAATGGCCTTCCTTACCCGTGCATCGAAATCAATCAGTTCCTGCTCTGAATAAGTATTTGACAAGCTCAGCATGGGATATTGGTGGCGCACCTGCTCAAAATCTTTGGTAATATCGCCACCCACTCTTTTTGTTGGTGAATCGGGATCGGCGAGTTCAGGAAATCTGGTTTCCAAATCCTCCAGCTCTTTCATGAGCATATCAAACTCATAATCAGAAACTACAGGTTTTGAAAGTACATAATAGCGGTAATTATGTTGATTCAGTTGCTCCGTCAATTCTTCTATGCGGGCACGAGCATCATTTTTATCCATCATAAAATCAAGTTTAGAACATCGGCCGGTTAGCCACTTCACAAAGTTAATTGATATTGAACAACCCTTTTCCGAAAGGGTTGATTTATCTTTGCAAAAAATGGAACTATACGCAATTCATATCATCGATGAGGCAGATTTTGAAAGCTTTAAGGATACTCTGCTAAATTTATTGCCAGTTAAACAGCAGGAAAGGATCAGGCTGTTAAAAAAGCCAACCGATATGCAGAGGTCTTTGCTCGGAGAGGCAATGTGCCGGATTTTTCTAAGCGAAAAACTAAAACGCAAACCTCATCAAATCGAATTATATAAATCAGAAAAAGGCAAGCCCTTTTTAAAAGGAAATGCAAACCTTCACTTCAATATTTCCCATTCGGGTAACTGGGTCATTATCGGGTTGGATAAAAACGAAATTGGTGTTGATGTGGAAAAAGTGCGTAAAATGAATTACCGGATCGCTCAGCGTTTTTACTCGCAAGAGGAATATGCCGCCCTGAACGCTTTTGAGGGAGAGGCTAAACAGAAGTTCTTTTTTAAATTATGGACCATCAAGGAGAGTTACCTCAAATTTTTAGGTAAGGGATTAACAAAATCTCTTGGATCATTTACCGTTTTTGAGCAAGATGGAAAATTCCGCATAAAACATGAAAATATCTTAGATGAAAACATCTTTTTTAATATCTATCATGCAGACCCGGAACACCTGCTTGCCGTTTGTTCAAATGAAAACTTATTCCCAAAAGAAATAACAACCTTACATATTCAGGAATTATTAAAAAGGGCTGATTTATGAACCGGCAAAAGCAAAATGTGGCTTTGGTATTATCGGGTGGAGGCGCACGGGGTATGGCCCATATAGGAGTCATTGAAAAGATGCTCGAAAAAAATCTTGAGATAACGTCTGTTGCAGGTACGTCGATTGGTGCGCTGGTAGGCGGAGTGTATGCTTCAGGCAACCTTAATGCCTTCAGGGAATGGGTAAAAACCCAAAGCCGCATGGATGTTATCCGGCTGATGGATGTGGTGATCAGCCGAAATGGATTTATCCGGGGCGAAAAGGTTTTTAAGGAATTAAGCCAGTTTATCAGTGATAAAAATATCGAAGATCTGCCAATTCCTTATGCGGCGATTGCCGTGGATATCAAAAAACATCAGGAAATTGTTTTCACAAAAGGCAAATTAAAAGATGCTATCAGAGCTTCAGTTTCTGTTCCAACGGTTTTTAAGCCCAAACTTTTTAACGGAGTTGAACTGGTGGATGGCGGTGTACTTAACCCCCTTCCGCTTGATCGCGTGATGCGCAGTGACGGCGACCAATTGTGGGCCGTTGACCTGAATGCGGATATTCCCTACAAACAACCCAAACAGAATAAGGAGCAGGAAAATGTAAATGAGAATTACCGGAACGCACTCGATTTCATCAATGAAAAATGGTCGAAATATTTCAAAAGCGGAAAACAAAAATCGTCCGGTTTCTTTGATATTATTACCATGTCAGTTTATGCCATGCAAATGAAACTGACCGAAATTGCCATCGAAAAGCACCAACCCGACCTTTTGGTAAAGATATCTAAAACCGCTTGTGATCTTTTTGAATTTCACCGTTCGGAGGAGCTTATCAATTATGGTAAAAAGCAACTGGAGAAAGCCTTATTGGATAAAATGAAAGAAAGTTAACAAAAGCTCCGGATTCATGTTTTTATAACAAAACGCTATTGAAAGCCACGCATTATCCCTATTATTTGTATTACGAGCTTAGACACATTTTTATAAATTTGTAACCTAAAATCAGAAATTATGCGCTTTTTTATTCTGTCTTTACTATCTCTCATAACCTATTCAACAATTTTTTCACAGGTAGCTCCCGACACTTATTGGATCCGTTTTACCGATAAAAATGGTTCACCTTATAGTATCAATAACCCGGAAGCATTTCTGAGCCCGCGCGCGATCGATCGACGCACAGCACAGGGCATCGCTATACAGCAAAATGATATTCCGGTAAATCAAACGTATATTGACGCGGTGGCTGGTGCTGGCGCAACCGTTCTTAATGTTTCAAAGTGGATGAATTCTGTAACTGTTTACACCACCAACCCATCAGTAATCACAACAATTGAAGGCTTTTCGTTTGTATTATCGGCATCGAAAGTTAGCGATGGAACAAAAAAAACCACCAGTATAAAACCGTTTTTTGACCATGAAAAGATAGATAAAGAAGGGATAAATAAAATACAAACTCCCGGCAAATCAGGACAAAGCTTTAGCTACGGTTCTGCATATAATCAAATCAATATGCTTAATGGAATAGCGCTTCATGACATGGGATTTGACGGCACCGGCATGGTTATCGCTGTTCTGGATGCAGGATTTACCAACGCGAATATACTATCAGCTTTTGATTCGCTGTGGATCAACGGGCAAATCCTCGGAACCAAAGATTTTGTAAGTCCGCTAAGTCCCAATATTTTTGGAAGTCATTCACACGGAACCAACGTTTTATCGACCATGGGTGCCAACCTGCCCGGCCAAATGGTGGGCACAGCTCCCCATGCTGATTACTGGTTACTTCGTTCAGAAAACGGCAGTACAGAATATTTGGTGGAGGAACTCAATTGGGTATCAGCCGCCGAATTTGCCGACAGCGTCGGAGCCGACGTTATCAACTCATCCCTCGGGTACACCACTTTTGATGATCCTTCGCAGGACCACTCCTATTCCGATATGGATGGCAACACCACACCCATCACCATTGGGGCTGATCTGGCTGCAAGCAAAGGTATCCTGGTGGTGAATAGTGCCGGAAATTCAGGGAACAGCTCCTGGTTATATATTGGTGCACCTGCCGATGGTGATAGTGTGTTCACTATTGGTGCGGTTAATTCGAGCGGGAATTATGCTTCATTCAGCTCCCGCGGTCCGACCTTCGATGGCAGAATAAAACCAGATGTGGTGGCGCAGGGTCAAAGCACCGTACTTATTAATGCTTTTACCGGTTCTGTTACCACCGGAAGCGGAACATCCTTTTCGTCGCCTGTAACAGCAGGTATGGTGGCTTGTTTATGGTCGGCATTCCCCGACAGAAAAAACACAGAGGTAATGGAAGCTATCAGGCAAAGTGCCTCACAATATAGCTCACCTGACGGGTATTTGGGCTATGGTATTCCTGATTATCTGGAGGCCTTCAATATATTGGAAGCAACAGCAGCCCATACCATCCAACTTGATCTGAAATTGTATCTTGAAGGCGCTTTTGACGGAGCTATGATGAGTACCAGCATCAACGGGCTTTTACCTTTTAATCAGCCTTTTATTTCGGCTCCGTTCAACTATTCAGGAAATGAGGCGGTAACAGCCATTCCATCTGTTGATATAGTTGACTGGATATTGATTGAACTTCGCGACACCACAGAAGCAGGTTTGGCAATTGCATCAACGCAGGTTGCAAGACAGGCCTGCTTTCTGAAATCCGACGGAACCATTGTTGATACCAGCGGCACGGAAATGCCATCATTTACCCTTACCGTTTCTGATAGTTTGTTCTTGGTAATTCATCATCGAAATCATTTGAAAATAATGAGTAGCATAGCCCTTAAGGATGATGGAAACGGCATTTACAGTTTTGATTTTTCCAATAACATCAACAAAGCTTTTGGCATTGATCCTATGAAAATACTCGCTCCCGGAATTTATGGTGTGGTCAGCGGCGATGTAAATGCTGACGGTTCAATTAATGAAGCTGATCTCGATTCGGGCTGGGATAATTTTTCAGGGAACAGGGGTTATCAGAGTGGTGATTTAAATCTGGACGGACAGGTTGACAACAGGGATAAAGATGATTTTTGGTATACAAACCAGTCCTATAGCAGCCAGGTTCCGGAGTAGAATTTAAATACTTTCATTTTCCTGAACAACCTCCTGATTTACAGTAAACGGGCGCTGACGTACAACTGCTTTGGTTTTCCATTTTCCGGTTAAATAATAAGCCCAGGAAAAAAGCAATCCTAAAAACCAGCCGATTGGAATAGCCCACCAAATTCCGGCTTCACCAATTCTTTGAGAAAGAAACCAGGATAGCGGCACCCTCACAAACAACAAGGCAACTAAGGTGGTAAACATCGGAATAATGGTATCGCCGGCACCCCGCATAACCCCATTGATCACAAACATCGAAGAGAAAATAATATAAAAGCTGCTGACAATATACAAATACTGCTGACCTATTTCAATTACCGCCTGATCATCCGTAAAAATACCGAGCAAAGGTTTTGATAAACCAATGGCGAAAACAGAAGTGGACACCGCGATAATGGTGGTCATTTTGAAAGTGGCAATCAGTCCGGATCGTACCCGTTCCGTTTTATTGGCTCCGATATTTTGTCCGACGAAAGTGGATAAAGCAGCTGCAAAGTTCATGGCGGGCATGGCTGCTATTGAATCAATTCGCATAACAACGGAAAAGGCTGCAATCACATCGGTACCAAAAAGGTTTACGATCCAAACTACAGCTATCAATCCCAATGAAACAAAAGTTTGCTGGAAACCGGTTGGCAACCCGATCCGGAGACTCTGTTTAAAAATTTCCCGGTCGAATTTCAACTTTCTCACCGACAACCTGACTACTTCATGGGTTCGGTTTAAATACCATATTGCCGTAAGGAAGGCACCACCCTGTGAAATAACTGTTGCTATTGCTACTCCTGCGATCCCCCAATCAAATACGACAACAAATAACAAATCCAGGGCAATATTGGCAATGGTTGAAATAATCAAAAAATAAAGCGGTGTTTTGGAATCGCCCAAACCCCTTAAAATGGCAGAAGTTCCGTTAAATCCAAAGAAAAAAACCAGTCCTGAAATATAAACCCGCATATATAGAACAGCCTCCGGAAGCACCTCTTCCGGCAATTCAATCAAGCGGAATATATCATCGGTAAAAACAATACCAATTACCGACAAAATCACGGAGGCAAAAAACATCACGATGTAAAGCGTATCAATGGTATGCCTTACTTTATCCATTTGTTTGGCCCCAAAAAACTGGGCGATCATGATGGTAGCACCCATTGCAAACCCGATCACCATTGAGATTAGGGCAAAAATGATAGGAAAAGATGCTCCAACGGCTGCCAATGCTTCCTTTCCAATAAAGTTTCCAATAACAATGCTGTCGACAATGTTATACATCTGCTGGAACACATTTCCGAGCAACATTGGCGCCGCAAACTGAAGGATTAACTTACTCTCTTTGCCTGTGGTGAGGTCTTTCACGAATCGCTTTTGTTTTTAAATTCTTTGATATATGTATTGGATAATCTTTTAATGCCAGGTTAAGTTATCATACCCCAAATTAAAAGGTCCAAATGTATCCAAATTGATCGTTCGCTGAATGCTTTTTCATTTGCACATTGTCAACAACTGGAAACAGTTTAAGTTTGACTGCCCTGATTTAATTTTGTTTTAATCCGGTTGAAAAATCCATGCAACAAGGATAATGTCAGTGCTTGCAGCTGTGGAAAACATTTTCGTTGAAAGATTTGTTTAGTTCATGATTTTATAATGATTTTGTTACTTTTGCCTTGCTAAAAACAATGAATAAAATGAACAAGATAAAACTCAGCCCAAAAATCGTATTTGTAATCAGTTTAATCGCTTTTGGCGCCCTTATGCGCTTATTGCCTCACTGGCCAAACTTCACTCCCATTGCGGCAATGGCCTTATTTGGCGGTGCTCAACTTGGCAAAAAGCATCTTGCGTTTATCATTCCGTTGGCAGCTTTGTTTTTAAGTGATCTCGTTTTAGGTCTTCATCAATGGATGATCGCGGTATATGTGAGTTTTGCGCTGGTGGTTGTCCTTGGGATATGGTTGAAAAAAAGCATTAAGGTTGGAACCGTTTTAATGGCTACCCTGGCCTCTTCCACTTTGTTTTTCATTATAACCAACTTTGCCATGTGGATTGGCGCACCCTATTACAGTCAGGATATTTACGGATTACTGGAATGTTATACACTTGCCCTTCCGTTTTTCCTGAATGGCATCATGGGCGACCTGTTTTTTAGCGGGATTTTCTTTGGGTCCTTCTATCTTGTGCAACAGCGTTACCCGGCACTGGTCAGGGCGTAAATTCAAAAAGAAATTGGGGAAAGAAGCGTTGCTTAGGCGGCGCTTTTTTTGTTTAAGTTACAAAATTGCACTTTATGTCAGTCAATGATTCGTTCCAAACCGATCGGCTTACGCTTCGCCCTGTCAGCATTGATGATGCCCCTTTCATTTATGACCTTATGAACTCAGCAGGTTGGTTGCAGTTTATTGGCGACAGGAACATTGGTTCGGTGATGGCTGCTGAAAAATATATCAGGGAACGGATGTTTCCACAATTCAACCGGCTGGGATTTGGTAATTATACAATTATTTCAAAGTCTGATAATAATAAGATTGGCACCGTTGGTTTGTTTGACCGGGATGGTGTTAATGGAATTGACCTGGGTTTTGCACTTCTGCCGGAATTTGAAGGATTCGGATATGCTTATGAGGCGGCAAAACGACTTCAGCAAGCTGCCTGTGAAGATTTTGGGCTGGATGAATTGAGCGCGATAACAACAAAGGATAACAGCCGGTCGCAGCAATTATTGAAAAGATTAGCTTTTGAAACAGAAAGTTCACTAATACTTCCCAATGATACTGAGGAGTTATTATTATTTAAATGGAAAAACCCCGATAAGGAATTAATAGGAAAGATCTTTAAATATTCTAAAGTACTTCGAATTATCACCTCCATCTTGGGAGCCCTATTGATCTTTGCCGGAATGGCATTATTAGGATTTGCCTTCTTTGATTACGAATCATTATCTGCCGTAAAATATGTTTTTATCCCAATGGGAGTAATTCTTTTAGGCCTTGCAATAATGGGTTTATTAGAAGTTTATAAAACTCGATTTATTATCGGCAGAAATGAACTTACAAGGATAGCACCATTTTACACTCGAGTATTAAAATTTAACGAAATAAAAGGGACATATGAAAGACAAAGCAATCTCGAAATTTTGCCAAAAAATGCCAGGAAAAAGAAACTTATGATAAGTGAATACATTAAAGGCTATGCTGGCCTTAGTTTTTATTTGCGCCCAAAATTCCCAAATTATAATGTAATGGGTATTAGCCCGGAATTGGATGAGATTTATAATAATGAATCTTATGGAGCAACAATGGACGATCGGAAAAACAAATATATTCAGAACAGTAAAATCGTTAAAAGACTCAATTTAGCATCCTGGATAATTTCTATAGTTTCCTTTTTTATCTCTTTTTATATTGAGTTTTTCATTTTTATACTCATCCCAATACCACTTTTTGGAATTTTCTTATTCTGGAGATTAAAAGGGATGATACCACTTCTGGAAATTAAAAAAACTGATCTTCCTTCATTTTCCAGCAACTTATTGGTACCTTCTTTAGGTTTATCATTAAAGCCAATATTTTTAAATGATATACTATCCTTTCAAAATTTTTGGATGCCTGCACTAATAATAGTTCTCGTACTAACAGCATTTACATTAGCTGCATTGATAAATACCATGAAAAATCACCGCGTAATCATATATTTAAGTTTTGCAATTATTATAAATAGTATGTATGCCTATGGAACCACTTTAATTATCAATCATGTTTTAGACAAATCCGAAGCTAAGGTTTATAAAACAGTAGTCCTCGATAAACGTATTGAGTATGGAAAATATACCAATTATTATATCAAAATTGATAAATGGGGACCACAATCAAAAATTAAAGATATAGATGTCGATAAAACTTTTTACAATCAAACCGAAATAGGTGATCGGGTCATTATTATTCTTCATCAAGGATTTTTTAAAATCCCATATTATAATGTTTACCAATGATTTGTTACAATTCATTATTTTTGCGACTTACACCAACAATCAGAACAAAATTTATATTTATCTATGAAAAAATTCAAGCCAGTGTTTGCTGTTATCCTCGCCACAATTTGGATCAGCATCTCCGAGTTTGTCCGCAATGAGTTTATCCTGAAATCCTATTGGACCGAACATTATCAAAACCTGGGTTTAACCTTTCCTTCCGAACCCATTAACGGTGCCATTTGGGGAATATGGTCATTGTTCTTCGCAATTGGGATTTTTTTGATTGCAAAAAAATTCAGTCTGTGGCATACCACCTTTATTAGCTGGTGGATGGGCTTTGTACTTATGTGGGTAGTAACCGGGAATATGGCCGTACTGCCTTTTGACATTCTTCCGTTTGCCATACCACTGAGCTTACTCGAAGCTTTTTTGGCCAGTTTAATTATTAAGAAATTGAGCTAATCTTAAGCGGTTTATACTAATATCATTAAATTAGCCGTTACAAAAAAGCTAAAATCTTGTCATGAAAAGATTTCTCCCGATCATCGCTTTTCTGATCATTTTATTTTTTGTTTTTACCTGCAATTCAAAAGACAACGAACAAGTTGAGGGTATCCCTATTACAAATACTTCCTGTAACCTTTATAAAAGCAACCCGGACTCACTGTCGGTTCCATCGGATCAATCTTGTATTAATTACAGCTATGATGAGGTTTCCAAAAAATTAACGTTCATTCATAAAAATGCAGCATTTAACTGTTGCCCGGGTACAATCTATTATAATCCAACTGCCAATGACAGCCTGATCAGCATCCGGGAATTTGAAACAGAGGGTTTGTGTGATTGCAGTTGTTTGTATGATTTAAACATGACTATTTCTAATGTGGAAGCCAGGCATTATCTGGTTAAATTTATCGAGCCTTATCGGGGTGGACAGGAGGAACTGGTATTTGATGTCGATTTAATCAATTTTCCAACAGGAGTGTATTGTGTAAGCAGATATAATTACCCCTGGGGAATAAACAAATAAATACTTTGATAATTAACTTCAATTCTAATTATGAAAAGAATCATTTTAGTTTTATCATTCGTTGTTCCTTTTTTTGCGTTTTCGCAAAGTGACTTTGCCTATTTTCAGGATATCTTTTTCGGCCGGCAACCCACAGCCCATGCCGAGGCGCTGGGAGGCAGTTTAAGTTCCCTTGACGGTGACCTTTCTGCCACCTATTACAATCCTGCAGCCTCCTCTTCAATTGAAGGGTTACAAGTTGCAGGGTCTTACTCTTCTCCCTATTCTGTAATTGATGATGCCTACTACAATTACCTGGGAGCAGGTTATAAACTTAACCGCTTTTTAACATTCGGGATCACGCGCTACCATTTTAGTTATGGAGAAATTTACCTGACCGATGAAACCGGAACATTGACCGGAGGGAAAGTTAAGCCACGGGACTCTTTTTACACCCTTAACCTATCTTCTGAACCCAGAAAAAATCTCTATGTCGGAATTAATATAAATTACCAGGACTGGGAATTTGTGCAATTAAAAGATCATACACTATTTGCCGATTTCGGGATTATCAAAAAATTTATCATTTCCCGGGAAAAGAATAAAAATCAATCCGTGAATGTCGGAGCTGGTATTACGAATTTCACATTTTCAAAATTAAAACCTAAAATTCACGATGAAGTGTATGAATATAAACTTCCGGCAATAGCAAGATTTGGCGTTAATTATAGTTACGGTACGGGAATACGGGAGCGGCCCGACAGCCTCGAAATGTTTAAAGTAACCGTACTGGCAGATTATAATACGGTATTAAATTCAGCATACTTTACATCATTTCGGTCAGGGGCCGAATTGCAGTTTTTTGAATTTGTACTGGTCCGGCTTGGATATTATAATCAGTTTATAAATGATCACGATATGCCTGAGTATTATAAGGATCATCTCAGTCAGTTTACCTGGGGACTTGGTATTAATTTTCCACTTCATAAAATTGCAGAAATCCCATTACAGTTTACCTTTGACTACACCTCCTTACCACAAGAAAGTTATATCAGGGAAGCCGTGGATTACGACAATTTCACTACCTGGTCGGCCCGGTTGAGCATTTTTCTTTAACTGAATGAGCATGAGTGAAAACTATTTCTTTGAGCAAAACTTCCAAAACAAGGACTTTACAAAAGCACCATTTACTATCAGCGAATTTGAGGCATGCACTTTTAAAGGTTGTAATTTTACTGACCTCGATCTTTCTGAGTTTAGGTTTATTGATACCAGTTTTATTGACTGCAACCTGAGCAATGCCAAATTGCTAAAATCCGCCTTTCAGGGCGTTTTTTTCAAGAATTGTAAGTTACTTGGTTTGCATTTCGAAGATTGTAACACATTTAATTTTTCTATACATTTTGAAAATTGCCAGCTTGATCATACCTCCTTTTATCAGTTGAAATCAGGCAAATTAAATTTCACAAACTGTCATTTACAAGGTGCGGATTTCACTGAAACCAATCTTAAAGGTAGTGACTTGACAAATTGTGATTTATCTGATGCCCTTTTCGAATTAACCAATCTTGAAGAAGCCGACCTTAGAGAATCAAGAAATTACATCATCGATCCGGATAATAATCAAATCAAAGGCGCCCGGTTTTCAATTCCGGAAGTGGTGGGATTATTGGCTAAATTTCAAATCATAATTGAAAATTAGAAATACCTTCTATTAGCTTTATTTAAATTGTTTACAAATTGGAGTACTGCATCCAAAATTGGATAGAAGTAACTATTTTGGCTTTTCATTAATAAATCAATTCAGTCATGAGAAAAATCCTGATCACTTTTATTTGTTTAATTGTTTCATTAAATATATACAGCCAAAACAAACTACCGAACTCAATAATAAACCTGGAGGCGGGTATGGGTGTGTCGCATGGCGGATTGGGATTAAAATCTGTTATTGGTTGGAAAAACTCAGGATTATTTATCGGAGTCGGCTCTTTCGTTGGTATGGGTGAAATTGCTCTTGCAATTGGAGGACAAATTTCGCATGGCCCGTTGTATGTAAATTTGGGTTATGGTACATTTGCAATGTCAAAGTTAAATGATAAAATATACAGCAAAACAAAGGGCATGTTTGCTATTATGGGCGGGATGGTTCCTTTGGAAAAGCGAAAAATTATATTCTTAGATTTTGGATTAGGGCTTAGCATAGGCGCAAAAGAAAAATCTGCTTACTATGAAGTAAGTCGAAATGGGGCTGTTTATAGTATTGGATTGGGCTTTAGAATTAGCTCATCCTGAAAACTAACTCAAAATACCAATAATTGGTTGATGTCTGGCAAAAAAAATTCGATGCAAAACAAATCGAAAAAGTCAAATAAAACAGGCCTAAGTTTTATTTGGCGAATTCTTGCAATAATAGCAGTTTTGTTGTTTTTACTTTTCTTATTCTTACCACATTTTGGTGGTGATAAAAACAATTCATCACCCAAACAAACTAAAGCAGTAACATTTAACAAGGAAGGGAATCTGTGGTTTATCAATCAATCATCGAAAGAAGAAATAAAAATTGACATTGAAATTACTGACAACCGTTTTGAGCAGGTTCGCGGATTGATGTTCAGGACCAGCCTGCCCGAAATGGGTGGCATGCTGTTTATCATGGATCGCGAGGAGCCGCAGTCATTCTGGATGAAAAACACTTATATTTCGCTGGATATCATTTATGTGGATAGCCGGTTTGAAATAGTTACTATTCAAAAATACACACAACCTTTATCCGAAGAGTCAATCCCTTCGGGCAAAATCGCTAAATACGTGGTGGAGGTTAATGCCGGATTTTGCGACAGATTTGGGATTATGGAAGGTGATAAAATTAAATTCAACCGAGTTTAAAGCCATTCAATCTTTCTAAACAAACCATTCTAAAATTGGTTTTACAATTACCAAATCATTGAATATTTATATCAAATCAAACAAATCAAATGGATCCAGTAGTACATTTTGAAATGCCGGCCAAAAACAGGGACCGCATGAGTGATTTTTATGCAAAAGCCTTCGGATGGGTAGCCCACAAGTATGGCGAAGAAATGGGAAATTATGTAGTAGTGCATACAGCTGATACCGATGAGAACGGTATGATTCAGCAAAAAGGTGCAATTAACGGTGGTTTATTTCCTGTTAAAGAAAGTGATCCGCCTCAATACCCCTCAGTGGTAATATCGGTGGATGATATTCATGCTTCCGTTAAAAAAATTCAGGAAGCGGGTGGAAAAGTAAATGGGGAGCCTATGAAAATACCTGGTATCGGGCTTTATGTTCAATTTACGGATACCGAGGGCAATGTGTCGAGCATTTTGCAACCTGAAATGAGATAGCGATATAAAATATAAGGCCGCAACAAAGTTGCGGCCTTAGTCTAAAAGCATTTATTTTCTATTCAAACAAACTCTCATCCCGCTCAAGCAACAGGATAGAATGCTGCGGAACAATAAAATACTTCTCATTATCGTACATCACTTCCACAGCACCCTTTTGCATGAAAATAGCCAGGTCACCTTCACGGGCCTGTAAAGGGATGTATTTGATCTTATCGTCAGCCTTTTTCCAGGGCTCGTCAATGTCATCACCGGGCAAGGGAATCGGATAACCCGGTCCCACTTTGATCACATACCCTGAGTGCACATCCTCCTTTTCCTGGTATCCCGGAGGCAGCAACAAGCCACCTTTACTGGTTTTGTCGTGCTTAACTGGTTTGATCAACACCCGGTCGCCGACTACGATCAAATTGCTTAATTTCCCTTTGCCGTTTACTTCCATGCTCAACGATTATTTAGTCTTAGCTTCCCAGGGTAGCCACCATCACAGCTTTAATAGTATGAAGGCGGTTTTCAGCTTCATCAAAAACAATGGAAGCTTCTGATTCAAAAACTTCTTCGCTTACTTCCATGGCATCAATGCCGTATTTTTGATAAATTTCTTCACCAACTTTCGTGTCGCGGTTATGGAATGCTGGCAGACAATGCAGGAATTTTACTTTCGGATTACCTGTCTTTATTAACAACTCTTTATTCACCTGGTAAGGCAACATTTCCTGGATACGTTTTTCCCAAAGGGATGCATCCTCTCCCATCGACAACCACACATCAGTATACAGAAAATCAACACCTTTAACACCCTTACTTACATCATCAGTCACGGTAATTTTAGCGCCGGTTTGTTTAGCAATTTCCTTACACTCCTTCACCAGTTTAGCTTCAGGCTGACCTGATTTTGGAGCAACAGCCCTGAAATCCATTCCCATTTTTGCGGCTCCAACCATCAATGAATTGCCCATATTGTTTCGGGCATCGCCGAGGTATGCAAATGAAATCTGATGCAAAGGTTTATCAGAATGTTCTTCCATGGTGAGGAAATCAGCAAGGATTTGTGTGGGATGATATTCATTGGTTAATCCGTTCCATACCGGCACACCTGCATATTTTGCCAGTTCTTCCACAATCTCCTGTCCAAAGCCCCTGTATTCGATACCGTCGTACATACGACCCAAAACACGGGCGGTATCTTTCATGGTTTCTTTATATCCTATTTGTGAACCAGAAGGACCTAAATAGGTCACCTGGGCACCCTGATCAAAAGCTGCTACTTCGAAAGCACAGCGTGTACGTGTGGATGCTTTTTCAAAAATCAGGGCAATATTTTTGCCTTTCAGCCGGGGTTGTTCATAACCGCCATATTTAGCCTTTTTGAGGTCAGCTGATAAATTCAATAAAAAACGGATCTCTTCCGGGGTAAAATCGAGCAACTTCAAAAAGTGCCTGTTTCTTAAGTTGTATGCCATAATATTTTTATTTTGTAATAATTGTTTGATCTCTAAACCATGGTGATCCTGGTTCCGCCATCATCCACACCTAAAAGCGTGGTTTTAGTAATGATGGCATCTTTACCGGTATTTTCAACAAAGTCAACTGCAGCCCTGATCTTTGGAGCCATACTACCTTCGCCAAACTGGCCTTCATTTAAATAAGCCCTGGCCTCAGCGATGGTCATCCGGCTGATGGTTTTCTCCTGAGGGGTACTAAAGTTAAGGCAAACCTTTGCTACATCGGTCAAAATAAAAAGTTTATCAGCCCCGATTTGTTTTGCCAGCAATGCCGAGGCAAGGTCTTTATCGATCACCGCATCAATGCCTTGCAGTTTATTGGGTGCCACATAAAATGCAGGTATTCCTCCACCGCCCACTGCTATTACAATCTGTCCGCTGCGAGCCAAAGCCTCAATTGATTTCTTATTGCTGATCACCAGTGGCCTGGGCGATGCAACTACCTTTCGCCACCCTCCTCTTTTTTTATCTTCAACAAACACCGAATTGGTTTCTGCTGCGACCTTGTCTGCCACCTCTTTCGGATAATACGGGCCAATAGGTTTGGTAGGTTTGCTAAAAGCAGGATCATCCTTGTTCACCAAAACCTGCGTAATG